>Ga0272441_10007921_pt1 | contig 17064 bp, 19 predicted proteins | sample SSMProp6N_FD_193582 | JGI IMG/M metagenome (GOLD analysis project Ga0272441, IMG submission 193582) | Marine sediment archaeal communities from Little Sippewissett salt marsh, Falmouth, MA, United States - SSM-Prop-6N | ecosystem: Environmental > Aquatic > Marine > Wetlands > Sediment ...
AAAGATACGAAACCGCGGCCGACCTCGTTGAACGTACCGGAGGACCCGAGGAAAACGAAGCACTGCGGCTGCTGCATCAATGGACAGGTGGGATCGCATGAATCGCTGTACCGTTCGATCACACTCCCGTCTGCATCTGGGTTTTCTGGATCTGAACGGTAGCCTCGGCAGAAAGTTCGGAAGCATAGGGGTGGCTCTCGAAAGCCCGTCCATGGTCATTACAGCGGAACCCGACCTCCTGCTGGATGTAAGGGGCCCCGATTCCGACAGGGCTATGAAGTACGCCGAGCGCTTCTACTCCGAAGCCCCGGAGGAAATACACGACAGGGCCCGTCTGTCCATAGAGTCGATGCTGCCTCCCCACGTAGGCCTTGGGTCGGGAACACAGCTGGCCCTTACTGTGGGCAGGGTGCTCAGCCTCCTTCACGGTGTTCCCATGGGCGCCGATGATATCGCCGCAATGATGGGCAGGGGCAGGCGCTCCGGCGCGGGCATAGCCCTGTTCGAGAGGGGAGGGCTGGTGATAGACGGAGGCCGGAGAACTGACGGTAACGACAGGCTGCCGCCGCTGCTGTTCCACAGACTGCTCCCGAGATCGTGGCGCTTTGTCGTGGCAATACCCGTTATCAACTGCGAAATATGCGGTGAAAAGGAGATAGAGGCGTTTCACGAACTTCCGGACCCTCCAGTGGAGATCCCGGGAGCCATATGCAGGGAAGTGTTGATGCGTCTGCTGCCGGCCATAGAGGAAAAGGACCTTTCGGCTTTCGGGTCGTCGGTCACCTCCATCCAGAAAAAGGTTGGCGACTGTTTCTTTACCGCCCAGTCCGGAAGATACGCGTCGAGCCTTTCCGGGGATATTGTCGAGGCCATGAAAAAACACGGGGCCTCAGGCGTGGGACAGAGTTCCTGGGGCCCTGCGGTGTATGGCGTTGTGGAAGGCGACAGCGCCGCATTTGAACTGGCCGAAACAGTCCGGACGCTTTTCGACCGGGACGAAACGATGAAGGTTTTTGTTTCCGGGGCCGCTGAAAGCGGAGCGGACTGGACTATAGAGTGACATGCAATAGGGGGGATATGTTTTGAGGATCAACAACGTCGAGATCATCGACACTTTCGCCGAAGCCTTCGGCATGTGGGGATCCCGGTTCTGCGTAACCGCAGCCGATGAACACTGGCTCAACGCGGCCGCAGGCAGCGTAACGGGATTCGCCACCTCCGTAATAGGCTGCGGCTGCGAAGCCGGAGTGGAGCGTTTTCTTGCTCCGGAAGAGACTCCCGACGGAAGACCGGGAGCAAGCGTGCTGCTTTTTACTCCATCTAAAAAAAGCATAGCCAAACAGATCATCGGCCGCGTGGGTCAGGCTGTCATGACATGCCCTACTACGGCCTGTTACGACACTCTGGAGGGTGTCGAAAGGATCGGAGTCGGTTCTGGACTTCGATATTTCGGCGACACATTCCAGGTAAGCAAAATGCTGGACGGACACAGGTACTGGAGGATCCCGGTCATGGAGGGCGAGTTCGTCGTGTCCGACACGTTCGGCATACAGAAATGCGTGGGCGGGGGCAATTTTCTTATAGTGGCCAGGGATTCGGAATCGGTGCTCAGGGCCTCGAGGGAGGCCGTAGAGGCCGTAAGGGATCTGCCGGGCATAATCCTGCCCTTCCCGGGCGGGGTCGTTAGAAGCGGCAGCCAGGTGGGATCGAAATACGCCTTTCTTCCGGCTTCCACCAACGTATCCTACTGCCCGACGCTGCGCGGCCTGGTCGATAGCGCGCTCCCCGAAGACGCGGGCTCTGTTCTTGAGATAGTCATCGACGGACTCGACGATGACTCGGTTGCGGAGGCCATGCGCAAAGGCATCGAAGCCGCCTGTATCGATGGCGTTCTGCAGATAACGGCTGGAAACTACGGCGGTTCTCTAGGCGACCATATCTTCAGGCTCCACGATATGTTCGGCCGCAAACCGGCAGGTGACGAAAAATGAGCGAGAAGAACGCGACAGTGATCGAATCAAGGATAAAGGACACCATTCCAGTAGAAGCGCCGTGCCTGAGGCCCGACACTATCCTCGGCAAAACGGAAAAGGAAATAGCCGACATGACCGTTCTGGCGGGCAATTGCAAGACGCCGCTGGGCGAACTCTTTTCGGTACGCAGATCCGGGGACGAACGCCTTGTTGTAAGGGGCCCGCTGGAACACGTGAAACGGATAGGCCAGGAAATGAACGGCGGAACGATGATAGTCGAGGGAGACCCGGGCATGCACCTCGGCGAAAAAATGATAGACGGAGAGATACGTGTTATCGGCAGCCTGCCCGACTGGTGCTGCTGCAACATGAACGGGGGTCTGGTCCGGGTAGAAGGAAACGCAGGCAACATGACTGCTGCGGCGCTTCCCGGCGAAAGCCGGGGAATGCGAGGCGGAATACTGACGGTTTCCGGCGACACGGGGGCAAGGACCGGCGACGCCATGCGCAGGGGGCTTATCGCCATCGGCGGGAACGCCGGAGAGTTTGCCGGCTCGCGTATGGTGGCAGGCACCATTGCCGTTTTCGGACGCCTTTCCCGAAGAGCCGGCGGGGGCATGAAAAGAGGCTCCATTCTGGCGTTCGGCGGAATTGACGAACTGCTTCCAAGTTTCAGCAGGGCATGCAGGTACAGACCCGTTTTCATCGATATATACCTGAGATGCCTCGAAACCCTGGGGCTGCCGGTTGACGCATCGTTCATGCGGGGACTCTTTACGCGATGGACGGGAGACTGCACCTCTCTGGGGAAAGGGGAAATACTGCAATATGAAACCGCTTAACGAAAAGGCTGCGGTCATTGTCCGCGACATCATCGAAAGAGCCGAAGAACTGGATGTCGGCGTCCACCGTTACAAAAACGGCTCCGTAGTGGTGGACGCGGGGGTCGATCGCGTTGGCTCGCTCGAGGCCGGCCGGCTGTATTCCGAGGTCTGCCTCGGCGGGCTGGGAGACGTTTCGTTCATCCCCTACGACGTTGACGGCCTTTCCATGCCGGGCCTGTGCGTAACGACTTCAAGACCGCTTCTGGCGTGCCTCGCGTCGCAGTACGCGGGATGGAGAATATCGGATGACGACTATTTCGCCATGGCGTCTGGCCCGGGACGGATCCTGAGGGGCAGGGAACCCCTTCTGGAGGAGATAGGTTTCACGGAAAAGACCACGGAGGCCGTTCTTACACTTGAAAGCGACAATCTCCCCTCCGAGGGTGTTACCGCCTCCATAGCTCAACGCTGCGGTGTGGAACCGGACGGTTTGTATCTGGTGGTAGCAAGAACCAATTCCACGGTGGCTTCCGTACAGGTTGTGGCCCGGGTTGTCGAAACCGGTATGCACAAAATGCATGAATGCGGTTTCGACGTGACCGCCGTTAAAAGCGGATGGGGCGTTGCGCCCCTGGCGCCCGTAGCCAGTAACTCGCTGAAGGCCATGGGGTGGACCAACGACGCCGTGTTGTACGGAGGCGATGTTTTCTACATGGTGACGGCGGAAGACGCCGCCATCGAGTCCGTAATGGACAAACTGCCATCCTCGGCCGCTTCGGATTTCGGCGTTCCGTTCGGAGAACTCTTCAAACGATACGAGGGTGATTTCTACAAGATAGACCCTCTTCTGTTCAGCCCGGCCAGGATAACCATAAACAACCTGTCCACGGGTAAACTGTTCCGCGCGGGCGAGCCCGCGGTATCGGTTCTTAAAAAGGAGTGGGGGATCTGAGGGCGGCGGTACTGGGCAGGTCGGACGGGTGGCATGTCAACTCGCTGAGGGTGTCGCTGACCCGACGCGGGATAGATGCGGTGTGCCTTCCCGCGACCAGGCTCGTATCGCGCTGCGCGGCGGCGGGGCGACCCTCTCTGGAGAGTCTCGAAAATGACATGGGGTCGCTCGACATGCTTTTCGTACGCTCGGTCCCGGGCGGTTCGCTCGAGCAGGTCATATACAGGATAGACGCCCTGCACAGGCTTCAGGCCATGGGTGTAAGAGTGGTGAACTCGGCTTCCGTCATAGAGCGGACGGTCGACAAGCTGTTCACCCTGTGCCTGCTGGAGAACGCGGGACTCCCCGTGCCTGCCACCGTGGCGTGCGAGCGCTTCGACAAGGCGATGGAGGCTTTCGAGGAGCTGGGAAAAGACGTTCTCGTAAAGCCGCTTTTCGGGTCGGAGGGCAGGGGCATACTCCGGGTCACCGACATCGACCTGGCCTACAGGGTCTTTTCGGCCCTTGAACAGAGCGGATACGTATTTTACGTTCAGGAATTTCTGCCTCACGCCAATGTGGATTATCGCGTTTTCGTGGTAGGCGGAAAGGCGATAGGGGCGATGAAACGCACAGGCAGAAGCTGGCGCACCAATGTGGCCCAGGGCGCAAGCGTGATGCCTGTGGAAGCAGACGGGGCGATGGAGGCCATGGCCCTGGAGGCGGCTAAAGTCGTAAACGCCGAATATCTTGGTATAGACATCCTGCGGACCGTGGATGGCAGGACCTTTCTGCTGGAACTTAACGGAATACCGGGATGGAAGGGTCTGCTCAAAGCCACGGGAGTGGATGCAGGAGAGGCGTTGCTCGATCATGTGCTCGGTGAATGCAGCGGAGGAGGGAGCATTTAGTGAAGCGGGACGAAACGGTCGCCACGGCCGCGCAGATAGCCTGCCAGCTTGAAGTTTCCGCCGACAAGCCGGGGAACGTTTCATTTGGAAAACCCTTTTCCGATGTCGCGGCCGAGCAGTTCCTTGTCAGCAGCGCAGCCGTCGGTCATGTATTCGCCAGGGTTTCCGCCCTTGGTGTTGGTGAGCTGGTGCTGGAAAGCGTACGCGAAACCAGACGACTCGTCGGGTGTAATACCAACCTTGGAATACTTCTGCTGCTTGCCCCGCTGGGTCGAGCGGCGGCCAGAGGAAGATATCGCGACATCAGGGATATTCTGAAAGAGGAACTCGACAGTCTCACAAGTGAAGACGCTGGTAATGTCTACGAGGCCATCCGGATAGCTTCTCCCGGGGGGCTGGGAGATGCGTCGCGCTACGATGTCAACGCTTCCCGGGCGCCCGGGTCTTTGATGGAGGCAATGAGAGAATCCTCCGAAAGGGATATCGTCGCAAGGCAGTACGTAACCTGCTTTGATGCGGTATTTGAAACGGGTCTTCCCGCCTTTGATTCTTCTGTCGACCGGGGAATGAGTTCCCGTGACGCCGTGACGCAGACATTCCTTACGCTTCTGTCCCTTTTTCCCGACACACTGATCGCCCGAAAAAGATGTATCGCCGACGCCGAAGACGTTTCCGCAAGGGCCGGGGCCGCCGTAGCGGCTGGAGGCGCGGCGACAGCTCAAGGTCGGTCTCTCATTCTGGATCTGGACACTCTTCTGAGGGACGAAGCAAATTCCCTCAACCCGGGGGCGACGGCCGACATTACAGTCGCCGTGCTGTTCCTCGTTGTGCTCAGGGCAATGGAGAAGCAACAGCTGCCGGAACTGCTCGCGAGGTGGTAAACATGGATGCGGCGTATTCCTCAAGACCCATCGACGTGGTCATATTCGAATATCTGTCGGGCGGAGGCGCCGAAGAGGGGACCTTCGATGGAGGACTGGCGAGAGAGGGCCTGTGCATGAGCCGCACCCTGTTCAGTCATTTTTCCAGGATACCGGGTCTTTCCGTAACTCTGGTGCTGCTTGAAGGCCTGAATACAGACGAAGCCGTGGGCTCTTTCGGCTCAATTGTAACGGTGCGACCGGGCGAGGGCGTGTCCAGGTTCCTGGACCTGTGCCGCAGGAGCCGGTTCGCGGTTCTGGTTGCCCCCGAAACGGACGGGCTTTCCGTTGCCCTGGCTGAAGAAACCGCAAAAACGGGCGTGCACATGCTGGGGCCGGATCCCGAAGCCTTACAGCTTGCGTCGAACAAGGCGCTGCTGATGTCGCTTATGGCGAAAAACGGAGTGCCCGTTCCCGCGTGGTGCGTGGCCAGGGAAACCCGTGCGGGCATAGCGGCTTCCGAGTCCATAGGGTTCCCGGTGGCGGCCAAACCGCTGTACGGAACAGGATGCGAGGGGAGCGCGGTTTTCGGAGACGCCGGGGAGGTTGAGTCGTATTTCCGCCTCGCCGACATATCCAGGGTCATACTCCTTTGCCAGCCGCTTCTGGAGGGAGAACCCATGAGCCTGTCGCTTGTGGCGAGCCGCAGCGGCAAGGTGCGTCTTTTTTCGGTGAACCGGCAGAACGTGGACCTGGTCGATGAGCATGATTGGCGACGCTTCGAGTATAGGGGCGGGACCTCCTGCTACGAGACCGACTCCTCTTTACCGTGCAGGAAAATGCTTGAGAAGCTGGCGCAAGAGGTGGTTTCACTTATTCCGGGTCTTTCGGGTTTCGTCGGGATCGATTTCATAATGACTCCCGAAGGCCCCGTGCTGCTGGAAGTCAACCCCCGTTTTACAACGCCCATGGGGGCTATGGGAGGATCCGTTTCCTGGAACATAGGTGAAGTGCTGCTTGATGCGTGCGTCCGCGACGAACTTCCCGGTGAACTCGATGTTCCTCCCCTGCGATTCGCAAAAAAGGATGAAGGCGTTCATGTCGTCGCCCTGTAGGGTAACGGGGTGGGATATAGGCGGAGTCGGGACCAAGTGCGTTTTTCTCGACGAAACCGGCGCCCCGGCCGGAAGGCGCAGCGCGCCGCTCGAAGTATGGAAGAGCCCGGGGGAGATCGAAACTCTCCTGAGGAACCTGGCTGCTGATAATGCCGCTGGAGACGTTGCCATGGCGCTCACCATGACAGCGGAACTCTGCGACTGTTTCGAAACCAAAAGAGCCGGCGTTCTCCATATTCTGGAGTCGTTTAAAAGGGCCTTTCCTGATAATCCCTCCCGGGTTCTGTCGAATCGCGGAAAATGGGTCGCGCTCGACGGGGCGTTCGATGAACCCCTGCAGTTCGCGGCGTCCAACTGGGCGGCGGCGGCCTCGTACCTTGCCAGGACCGTTGGCGACGGCCTGTGGGTTGACGTGGGAAGCACCACAACCGACATCATTCCGCTGACCGGGGGATCGCCCGCCCCTCTGGGAAGAACCGATACGGAGCGCCTGGTACACGGCGAACTGGTATACACGGGTGTCGTGCGATCGAACCCGAACACGCTCGCCCGGCGTGTACCGGTAAGGGGTAGCTGGTGCCGGACGGCCGACGAAAGGTTCTGTTCCATGGGCGACTGCTACGTGCTGCTTGGCGATATCGACCCGGCTCTGGCCGAAGGTTTTACTTCCGACGGCAGGCCTCCAGGGGAAAGCTTCTCGATGGCCCGCCTCGCCAGGCTCGTCTGCTCGGACCGCGAAGATCTTGACGAAAGTGAACTCCGGATACTGGCCGCCTTTCTCAAGGGTCGTCAACTCGCTTTGATCCAGGAAGCCATGTTCCGGGTCTGCTCAAGGTTGGACGGATCGCCGGATGTCATACCCACGGGCGCAGGAAAATTTCTGGCCGAAGAGGCGGCCGGGCGCATGGACCTGAATGTGCGTTCAGCCGGTGACTGTATCCCCCCGGGTTACGATGAGCAGTTTCCGGCTTTCGCGGCCGCTTCGGAGCTTTTCGCCGCTATGGGCGGAGAAGGCAAATGAGGACCGCAGCCCTGGAACTGCTGGTCAAGTTCGGGGGCAGCCTCCAGAAAAGGGATGACCTCCACAGGATATGCCGTGACCTCGACGCCGCCTGCGAAGGCGTCGGTGTGCTGGTGACGCCGGGGGGTGGAGATTTTGCGGACACGGTAAGGAAATGCGATTCGCGTTTCGGACTTTCGCCTCACGCGGCGCACTGGATGTCCGTTCTGGCAATGGAGCAGATGGGTCTGCTGATTGCATCCATTATGCCCAGGGGTGGGGCTGTACGGTCTCTTCCGGAAGCGGAAGCCGTGAGTTCTGCAGGCGGGCTGCCCGTACTGCTGCCGGGCGAAATGCTTCTAGAGACGGGTGACCTGCCCGAGACCTGGGAAGTGACCTCGGACACAATTGCCTGCCGCATCGCGCGCGAATACGGGATACCTTCACTTGTGCTGCTCAAGGACGCACTGCCCCCAGGCGGTCTCTCCGTCAGGGAGTTGTCGGTCCGGGGATGGCTGGATCCCCGTTTTCCGGCGGAGTTCGAGCGGTTCCGGGGGGAAGGCTGGATAGGAAACGGCGTTTTCCCGGAGCGGGCTCTCGCGGGGTCCGGGAGAGCGGTTCTTGTCAGGCCATGAGGGCGGCCAGGGATTCCACCTTTTTCCGCACCAGCGATGATGTCCGGCCGCCGGAACAGAGAGCGCCCCGGAATCCCAGATAATCCGGTCCGAGCGGCAGAAGCATCGAAACATCCTCCGGGCCAAGAGATCCGGCCAGGGCGCAGAAGAGCCCATGCTCCCTGCATCTTTTGACGAAACACTCTACGATGTCGATGCCCAGCAGGTCGAGAAGGCCCCTGCCGGAGGATTTGTCGAAAGTGTCCAGAAGACACCCGGCGGCGCCGGCCCGGGCCGAACATCGCGGGACGTCCAGTGGATCGACGCCTCCGAAACCGGCCGCGTCGGCGTAGGCCCCGGCGACCAGCACCGAACCCGGGAAAAAGTCCTCAAGGGTTCCCGTAACGGCGTCGAGCAGATCGAATGCCTCTTTTTCGTTCGATGGACCGTACAAACCGACTTTCAGGATAGTGGCTCCGGCTGATGCGGCGCCCAGAGCCGCCAGGGCGGCCGTCCCGGGAAGACACGGCATGTCGCCCAGAGCGGCGCTGACATGGAGATCGCCCGGGGTGACCGAGCGGATCTCACGTATGACTGAGGGCAGGGGGGCTCCAAGAGCTCCCTCGAAAGGATTCTTGACATCTATGACGCAGGCGCCGCCTTCGGCGGCCTCGACGGCTTCGTCCGCCGAAAGGACACTTGCCAGCATGCATGTGGACTGCGGAAAAAGGTCTCTCATCATCTGAACCTTGCTATGTCCGACGGGGTTATCCACTGTCTGTGCAGCGATGTAGCCACCAGTGTTCCCGCAGCGCCTATGGACGCCAGTCTCTCCAGTTCTTCGGGGCTCCGGCAGCCTCCGCCCGCAAATATCTCTAGCTCGGGCGAATGAGACACCGCTTTTTCGATGAGGTCCAGCGGCAGGCCGCTACCCGTCCCGACACTGTCGAGGCTGAGAAGTATGATGCGAGTCCACCCGGTTTCCTCGAGGAGAGAGAGACTGTCTTCCGGCGAAAGGCCGGAAAATGGAGATGACGGGCCCGTAAGAACGGAACCCGACTTTATGTCCAGGCTGAAGATTTTTCGGCTTTCGGGAATATTGCCGGATATAGCCCTGAAGTCGCCCCGGGTCTGAAGTGTTTCGGAGCCTATCACGACACTGGAATCAGGGACGGAAACCAGTATGGCCGAAGCGGTCTGAAGGTTGCCGGTCCCGGCGTCTATCCAGATCGATGCTTTTGTTTCCTTCAGGACGCTTCTGATGCACTCCATGTTGTTCCCCTTGCTCTGGAGCGCGTTCAGGTCAGCGATGTATATATCGTCGCCGCCGCTGGCGTCGAGAACGGCCCGGGCCACGTCAACGGGTTCCGCGGTTTCACAGATGCTGCTGGAAACCGGTTTGTACAGGGAGCGTTCGCCGCGGTATCCCTGAACAACCTTTCCATCAAGCAGGTCCAGGACCGGGACAACGTTCATCGTGCTTCACCGCCCCTGAGCGAGTCGACGTCTTCCCGGTCCAGCAGAACCGAAGAGTCGGCCGTTTCCCAGACCTGAACGGAGTAGAGGGAACGGTTTTCGGCCTCAAGGTGTTCCGCAAGCTGTTCCCATATCCAGAGAGCTATGTTTTCAGCAGTGGGCTGGGGAATGATGTCGTTGAGAAAAGCGTGATCGAGTATGCCGACCGCTTTTTCGTTCACAAGCCTTTTGAGCTGGACAAAGTCCATTACCATGTCTTCGCTGTCGGGTATTCCCTTCAGTGTGATCTGAAGGCGATAGGTGTGACCGTGCAGTGCTTCGCACTTTCCGTGGTAATGATCGAGTCTGTGCGCCGCGTCGAACGTGAAATCCTTTTTGAGATACATGGATCATGCTCCTTCGCGTAGGGTTTCAAACAGATACAAGTATAAACGATGGCCCCGGGGGTAAAGGTGATGATAGGAGCAATAGCGGGCGACATTATAGGCTCGGTTTACGAAAGAAACCCCGTAAGGGCGGTGGATTTCCCTCTTTTTTCGGCGGAAAGCCGTTTTACCGACGATACGGTGCTTACGGTGGCCCTGGCGGACTGCCTGCTTTCGGGAGGAACTTACGAGTCGTACATGCGATCTTACGCAAAGCTGTACCCCGACGCCGGGTTCAGCGAGGCAACCCTGGCAAGACTCACCACGAGACAGACATGTTACCCGGCCAGCTTCGGCAACGGCGCGGCCATGAGGGTGAGCCCGCTGGGGTGGGCGTTCGACGACGAACGGACCATAAGGGTACAGGCCGCGCTGAGCGCGATCCCGACCCATGGACACCCCCTGGCGATTCAATGGGCCCAGATGGTGGCATTGGGCGTGTTCTGGGCCCGCAAGGGTGTTCCCGGTCCGGAGATCGGAAAAAGGATAGAGAAAGAGACGGGGATAAAAGTGGACACCCCTGTAGACGCAGTCAGACCAGACTACCGTTTTGACGCAACCGCGCAGGGAAGTGTTCCTCAGGCCGTAGGAGCGTTTCTGGAGGCCGATTGCTACGAAAGCGCCGTAAGGCTGGCCGTTTCGCTGGGAGGCGACGCCGACACCCAGGCATGCATAGCGGGAGCTCTGGCGGAGGCTTTTTTCGGCGGTGTCCCTCAATATATTAACGTGGAGACTCGAAAAAGATTACCGCAGGATTTTATCGAGGTGATAGATGCTTTCGACGCTACATTCGTTTAGAAGGCTATGTCTGTTTTCAGATAAAGCAGACTTGCGTACATGGGTGTTACGAAATACAATAAACGTATTATCCAGGGATTTCCTCAAAAGGAGTGATAGCCGTGCCTGCATTCGTATCTGTTTCATTTCGTAAAGCCTGTTTTGCCGTCGTCCTTGTCCTTTTGGCCGTGTCGGCGTCTTCGGTCCAGGCGGCCGACATCACCGTCACCGATGCATGGGGAAGAACCGTGACTGTTCCCGAGCATCCGCAGAGGGTCATATGCTCCGGGCCCGGATGCCTGAGATACCTGGTGTACCTGCAGGAGCAGGATCGGATCGTTGCGGTGGACGACATGGAAAAATCCCGCGAGACCTTCAAGGCCCGTCCATATTATCTGGCCCACCCCGAGCTGCAGGATCATCCTCTTTTCGGCGAATTCAGGGGGCACGACAACCCCGAACTTATAGTGGCTCTCGATCCCGCTCCCCAGGTAATCTTCAAGACATACGGTGAAATGGGACACGACCCGGAAGAACTGCAGGCCAAGACGGGTATCCCCGTAGTGGTCCTGAATTACGGCGACCTGACGGGTCACAGGGAAGACATGAACAACTCGCTGCGACTGATGGCGAAAATACTCGGCAGGGAAAAGCGGGCCGAAGACGTGCTGGGATTTTTCGATGATGCGATTCTGGACCTGCAGAAGCGGACGGCCGATATACCCGACGACCAGAGACCGACATGTTTTGTGGGGGGCATCGCGCACAAGGGACCTCACGGGTTTTCGTCGACTGAGCCTTCGTATCCGCCTTTCGCGTTCGTGAACGCTCTGAACGTCGCGGCCGACCCCGAATCGGATACGGGAAGCCTGAGTTACGCCGAGGTGGCAAGAGAGCAGATCGTGGCATGGGATCCCGATTTCCTGTTCGTGGATCTTTCCACCATTCAGGGTGGTGAAAAGGCCGGGGCGATCCACCAGTTGAAAACCGAACCATGCTACCAGGCGCTCAAGGCCGTTGGTGATGGCAGGGTGTACGGTGTGCTTCCCTATAACTGGTATACCCAGAATTACGGTTCCATTCTGGCCGACGCCTATTTCACAGGTAAGATTGTCTATCCGGAGCGATTCAAGGATGTGGACCCGGCGGCGAAAGCCGACGAGATCTATACTTTCCTGGTTGGCGAGCCCGTTTTCGAGGCCATGAACGAATCTTTCGACAACCTGGTATTCTCGGCCCTTGATATGCGGGAAACCAACTGATGCATCTGGAAGACGGAGGCATCCCATCGGGCTACACCCGCTATGCTGGAGCAAAGATCACTACACTTTTCGCCGGGCTGCTGATCCTGATGTTTCTGGTGGTGCTTTCCGTTTCGGTTGGTTCGGTCAGTATGGCTTTTTCGGACGTCCTTAAAACGCTTCTGGGGATAAGGGTGTCCAAAATGATCGATGTGGTCGTTTTCAGCATCCGACTTCCCCAGGTCCTTGCCGCCGTAGTCGCCGGAGCGGGTCTTTCGGTCTCCGGCGCTGTCATGCAGTCGGTGCTTGGTAACCCGCTGGGGTCTCCCTATACACTGGGTATTTCCCAGGCTGCCGCCTTCGGGGCGGCCTTTTCGGTCATGATCCTGGGGGCGGGTTCCATGCACAGCGCTTCGGGGGATGCAATAACGATAGCCCATCCCGGTGTAACCGCAGCTTCTGCTTTCGCGGCCAGCATGGTCGCTACCGCGGTGGTGGTTCTGATATCGCGTCTGAGGCGTGGCTCGCCCGAGGTAATGATCCTTGCCGGTGTGGCCATGGGATCCCTGTGTACGGCAGGGACGATGTTTCTTCAGTATTTCGCCGACGACGTGCAACTGGCGGCCATGGTTTTCTGGAGTTTCGGGGACGTGTCCAGGGCCAGCTGGCGAGAACTGGCCATAATGGCCTCTGTGGTTGCCGCAGCCGTTCTGTTCTTTGTTTTCAACGCCTGGAACTACAACGCCATTGACGCGGGCGACGAAACGGCCGGAAGCCTGGGCGTCAACGTAAAGGTGGTCCGGTTTCTGGGAATGATCATCTCCTCGCTGGTTACGGCCGTCGTCATTTCGCTGGTGGGGGTCATAGGTTTTGTTGGTCTGGTGTGTCCGCACATGGTTCGCCGTATTCTGGGGGACGACAACCGGTTCCTGATCCCCGGGTCCTGCCTTATGGGGGCGGCTCTGCTTCTGGCGGCCGACACCGCGGCCCGGGTGATAATGGCGCCTTATGTGCTTCCCGTAGCCGTGCTGACATCCTTCGTAGGCGCTCCGGTTTTCCTTTATCTTCTCGTAAAGGGGTACAGCCGATGATCCTTACCGTGAACGGCGTCAGTTTCAACTACAACAGCAGAAAAGTATTGCGAAATGTCAATTTCGCCCTTGCCGACAGGGAACTGCTGGCGATACTTGGCCCCAACGGCGTGGGAAAGACCACACTGCTCCGGTGCATCAACACCATTCTCAGGCCGGGTACGGGCAGCGTAATGATAGAGGGCAAGGATATTCTCGACCTCACCAGGACCGAGGTTGCGCGCAACCTGGCTTATGTGGCCCAGCAGTCCAGGGCCGGAAGAAGAACAGTGTTCGAAGCCGTTCTCCTTGGACGCAAGCCTCACATTTCCTGGAGGGTCGGCGAAAACGACCTGAGAAGGGTCGACGCCATACTAAAGACTATGGGTCTGGACGACCTGGCCCTCAGGTTTTTAGACGAAATGAGCGGCGGCGAACTGCAGAAAGTGGGCATAGCCCGCGCATTGGTACAGGAACCCAAAGTTCTTTTGCTGGACGAACCGACCAGCAGCCTCGACCTGAGGAACCAGCAGGATATCCTGGGCATGATACGGCATATCGTTACGGGTCACGGAATGGCGGCGGTAATGACGATGCACGACATAAACTCCGCCCTTCGGTTCGCCGACAAGGTGCTGTTCATGAAAAACGGTGAGATATTCGCGGCAACGAACTGTGAAGACGTTACCGCGTCCATGGTGGAAGAGGTCTACGGTCTGCCTGTTACCGTTGAGACTATTCGAGGTTATCCGGTCGTATTGCCGTCCGGAGGGAACCACCACGCTCACGAATCGACGAAGACGCCGGAAGCCGTTCTGTGCGCCGACGCCGGATAACATTACAGCAGGGAAAGGGGAAACAAAAATGCCCGGTTCGAATCTGTCCGAACAACAACTCCGCGAGACTATAGCCTTTCACGGGCACTGGTGCCCCGGCCTCGCCACCGGGATACGCGTGGCGGAGGCGGCCATGGAAAGGATAGGAAAAGCGTCGGACGAGGAAATAGTAGCGGTGGCCGAGTGCGATTCATGCGCCGTCGACGCCGTACAGTTCCTTACCGGCTGCACGGTGGGCAAGGGAAACCTGATCGTTGACAACGTGGGTAAAATGGCTTTCAGCTTTTATCGCAGGCGTGACGGCGAGTCGTTCCGGATCGTGCGCAGGCCCGATCCCGCGAGGGGTTCGGACGGGGAATACCGTTTTTTGCAGCAACGCAGGAACAGCGGCGATATCACCGGTGAGGAGTCGGCGCGACTGGAGGCTATACGAATGGAGCAGTGTAAGAGGCTCCTGGATTCCCCTTTCGATGAACTGTTCGCCGTGGGAAAGACGCTTCGCCCTGCGCCGGCTTTCGCTCCGATGAAAAGCAGCGTCCTGTGCGAGGAATGCGGGGAAATGGTAATGGAGACCAAGGCCCGACTCTCCGACGGCAGGGTGCTGTGTCCCCACTGCTTTTTCCAGGAAGTCGAGCGCCCCTGAACCGTTTCCCGGGCCTTTACTGACCCCGGGATAAAAGGGCCCCGCCCTGACCGGCGGGGCCCTCAACGTATTACCTTACATCTATATCTCCACCATCTTTCCCATACCCCTGGCTTTGGCCTTTTCGTATATGAGGTTGGCGGTCATCACGTCATGGCTTGCTATTCCCATAAGCACCGCGGCCCTGCGGCCCTCGAGGCGGGCTTTCTTTTTACCGGCGCAGAGATGTCCCATATCGCCCAGTATCTCCTCTTCCACAGGGTAACCCTTCTGAAAGTAGACTCCGTGTTCCTGCGTCCAAAGGTACTGGTGCATATCGTCGCAGACAAATGCCGTTGCGCCGGTCATGACGTCGGCGTCGAAGGCGGAGTCGTAGTCGACCGCTACCGCCAGCATGTCCTTTTTGAGCCATTCGGATCTTACAAAGCGCTCCGGCTCGGCTACTATCGGCGTACAGGTCACAACAACGTCGGCGTCCCTTACGGCTTCTTCAACGGTTTTGCATGGGACCACTTCGGCTTTGGCCAGATCGGGTTGCACAATATCCCTGTATTTTCCTATCTGCGACTCGAAAACGTCGTACGCCTTTACGGTCTTCAGTTTCGGCAGCGCTTCGACCAGAGCCATTGTGTTGGTCCTGCCCTGAACGCCCAGGCCTACAACGGCTATCGTCTCCGAGTCGGGGTCGGCCATGTGTTTCGCGCATACGCCCGTTGCCGCTCCGGTGCGCCACGCCGTGATCCAGTTGGCGTCCATTATGGCTTTTGCAAATCCCGTCTCCGATTCGTTAAGACACATCACGCCGGTGATGTAGGGCAGCCCTTTCGCCTGGTTTATCGGGTACCCGGCAACCCATTTCAGGCCCGCCGCGTCGACGTCGCCGCCAGCGTAGCAGGGCATGGCGTGTATGAAACAGTCCTTGCGGGGATGGATGCCTATCTTCGCCGGCATCTCCATCTTTTCCTCGCCCTTCAGGGTAAAGCCCCTCTCGACGACTTCCATGACTTCGGACACGGGTATTCCAAGCGATACTATTTCCTTTTCCGAAAGCACCAGGATCTCCATGATTCTTCAGCCCCCTTTTGTTTGTTTCGCATCTATACAAGGTCGACTATGTCGATGTCCTTGCGAAGAAACATGTTGCGGTTCTGGGCGAAGTCTTCGAACATCCGCAGTTCCTCGCGCATGCGCCCCGGGTGTCTCAGGTACAGCGCCGTGAGAAGACAGTGGCTGAGTGCGAAAGCCCCCGCGCACGGGTCGATGAACGAGAGGAACTTCATGGGCGCCTCCAGCAGAATATCGGAAAGCGGCGCCAGCGGCGACAGCGGGCTGTCGGTAACGCCGATGACGCGCGCGCCCTGCTTGCGGAAATATTCGGCCATAGACTGGGTGGCCAGCGGGTAACGGGGGAAACTGTAAACCAGTGCAGCGTCGTTTTTCGAAGCGTGCCGCATCTGGTTGTAGACGTTCCTGTCGGCGTGGGTTATCAGGTGAACATTGGGCCTCAGTATTCCCAGGAAATAACTGGCGTACTCCGCAAGGCATGTGTTGGCCAGCAGTCCCGTTACGTAGACACGTTCGCCTTTGTCGAGCAGGTCCACGGCCCGCTCCGTTTCGGCCTCGTCGAGTTTGCGTTTCATTTCGTTCAGTACGTGAAATTCAAGCGAAAGGACCCGTTGAAAAAGCGTTTCCTCGCGTTCGGTTTCCCCGGCCTGGTAGCGCTCCAGCGACCTTATCTTTTCGCGTACCTGATCCTGCAGGGCGTCCTGAAACTCGGCGAAGCCGCCGTATCCCAGACTTGCCGCCAGCCTTATGACCGTTGGGTTGCTTACGCCAGCGGCTTCCGAAAGCTGGACCGAGTTCATAAAAGCCGCCTTGCTGGGGTTCTGGACTATATACCCGGCCAGAGCTCTTTGCTGCCCGCCGAGACTGCTTCTGCATTTACGTATCCGCTCAATGACCGGTTCGTGTTCTTCTGACTTCATATTTCACCGCACCTGTAGAATTTTCTTCATTATTGCCCCGGTACGATTCTTTGTCAACATCGACGCATCTCAAAAAGTGTATACTTATTCACACTATTACCCTTCAGAAAGAGCAGGAGGCGATCACATGGCCAAGGTGCTTGCAAACATTCTGGAAGCCATAGGCGACACCGCACTGGTGCGATGCGACAGGCTGGCCGAGCACTGGGGGCTTTCGGGGACCATGCTGGCGAAGCTGGAATATCTGAACCCCGGGTTCAGCAAAAAGGACAGAGTGGGGCTTCATATGATTCTTGAGGCCGAAGAAAAAGGCTGGATAAAACCGGGCGACACAGTTGTGGAACTAACCAGCGGCAACACTGGAACGGGGCTGGCTCTGGCCT
>Ga0272441_10007924_pt1 | contig 17062 bp, 12 predicted proteins | sample SSMProp6N_FD_193582 | JGI IMG/M metagenome (GOLD analysis project Ga0272441, IMG submission 193582) | Marine sediment archaeal communities from Little Sippewissett salt marsh, Falmouth, MA, United States - SSM-Prop-6N | ecosystem: Environmental > Aquatic > Marine > Wetlands > Sediment ...
ATTTATTATGGTGGCTATGGTGTAGCGGTAACACTACTCCCTGTGGAGGAGTCATCGCCGGTTCGAATCCGACTAGCCACCCCATTTTAGCCCCTGTAGTTTAATGGATGAAAAAAATTTGTATTTTTTAATACTAATATTATCTCTTTAAAAAGAGAAACGGTTCTAATAGAACGAGCTTTATGTTTCATATGAGCAATTGCTATTTTTATTGTGCATGTTAAAATAAAATTATGCAGATCCATTCAATAGAAAAAATAAAAGAATTAAAGAAGCTAAGAGAAAAAGGGTTTAGCATTAACGAATTAGTAGTAAAATTCTGTATCCCAAAAAGCACGGTATGGCATCATATTCACAATATTAAAGTCTTGCCAAAATATATTCCGATATTAAAAGCTAAGAGAGGTGGTAGTACAAAACGTAAACAAAGAAATTTAGAAGAAGCACGGAAACATGCTCAAGAATTATTGCGAAGTTCCAATAGAGATTTATCAATTGTGATAGCTATGCTTTATTGGGGAGAGGGAACCAAAAAAAGATGCGAATTTATCAATTCTGATGGAAGAATAATAAAATCTTATTTGATTGTGTTGAGAGATGTATTTAATATTTCGGAAAAATTTATAAAACCAATAATAAGAATGTATTCAGGGATGGAGAAGAAAGAGTGTTTAAATTATTGGTCTCGTATTACAAAAATACCAAAAAATAAATTTATTATTAGATTTAATGACGGGGGCACTAAAGGAAGAACTAAATATGGGATGTGTAGAATAAAGATTAAAAAAGGAAGTAATATTTTAAAATTAATACAATCATTAATAAATCAGATTTTTGAAGAAATAATCAAAAAATAATATCTATATATAAATGCCCTCGTAGCTCAGTGGATTTAGAGCAGGACACTCCTAAGGTCAAGATCGCAGGTTCGAATCCTGCCGAGGGCACATGAGGGCCCATAGCTCAGTTGGTCAGAGCGCGCGCATGGCATGCGTGAGGTCGGGAGTTCGACTCTCCCTGGGTCCACCATACTAATGCTTGAGGTGGGTTGTCTGAGTGGTTTAAGGTGCTGCTTTCGAAAAGCAGTGGGCGAAAGCCTCGCAAGTTCGAATCTTGCACCCACCGCCAAAGAAAAATAATTCTCATAATATTAATTATTATATACAATAAATTCTTTTAAAAAGGATTTTTTTAATTTTTAAAATTTGATTGGTACTTTTTAAAAGATATGCTATAATTTCACAAAGTCGGTTTTTCTCGTTAAAATAGAGAAACAATATCATGATAATTTATGATATTATTCCCCCTAACAAGTTAAAAAAACTTACCAAAAAAAATATTTTTGGTATTGAAAATTATAAAACAAAAGGCAAAAAGCACTTTGCTTTCGCTTGTCGGGTATTTCTTTTGTTGTTTATCATATGTTTTATTAGCGGGTTAAATCCACTTATTTTTTTACAAAAATCAATTATTGCTGTTACTGGAAAGACAGAAACAGTTAATATGTATGCTAATTTTTGTATAGGAGATTGGCAAAATTTTAAAAACGTAGAAGGAGCCCCTGAAGTTGGACCAAATGGAGGAATAGATTTATTTTCTGAAGAAAATTCAGCTGTGTACAAAAATGGTTCATTATATATTATTTGTCAGGATTTTATGGAAAAAGAACAAGAAATTAAAGAAGAAGAACAAGTCATTATTACTGATGTAGCTACAACAAGTATTTCCACCACAACTTCGTCAACAACTACAATAGAGACAGTAAAAGAAATTTCTTTTCTACAAAAAATTAGAAATTCTTTTAAAAATCTTGAAGTTTGGGCCCAAGAAGATGATATTTTTCAATCTGCCAAGGTTAAACTTTCTCTTGCCATCGGGGATAAGAATCAGTTAATGGTTACTACAACTCTTCAATCTCAAGTGATTGATGCTAATGTGACTACAAGTGAAAATTTGAAAACAGAATTTTCAATAGAAGAAACTATTAATACTAAAGAAACAGTTTTAGGAACTACTTCTGCAGATATCATCACAGAAGATGTTCCTTCTGAAGTTATAGCCTCAGAGAGTAATGTTGCAGAAGAAAATGTTGTTTCTGAAAATATAACTTCAGAAAATACTATTGTTGAAAGCACATCTTCTGAAATCATAATTTTAGAGGAAAATATTGTTGTAGAAAATATTATTACTGAAGATACTATTCCTGAAATTGTTGTTTTGGAAGAAAATAATAATAAAGAAGACACTTTTTCTGAAAATATAACTTCAGAAAATACTATTGTTGAAAGCACATCTTCTGAAATCATAATTTTAGAGGAAAATATTATTACTGAAGATACGATTCCTGAAGATAAAACTCCAGAAGAAAGTGTTATTACAGAAGATTCTGTTTTTGAAAATTTAATTCCAGAAAACATTATTACTGAAGATACACCTTCCGAAGCTGTAATTTCAGAAGAAAATGTTATAGAAGATGTTATCCCTGAAATTATGACTTTGGGAGACAATATTGCCCCTATAAAGGCTGAATCTAATACTATTAAAGATTTTTCTAAACCCGATATTAAAGTCATTATTTGGTATTCTCTAGATGGTGAATTTTGGAGGCAGTTAGATATTATAGATTCTTCTCGTATCTTATCGAACGCTTTAAATAATGGTTATTTTGAATATGATGCTCCATTTTTAAAAAATCAAGAAGATATTAAAAATTTACAAATTAAGTTTGAAGGCGTGAAAAGTGAAGAAACAGATGTCACATTTTATTTAGATGCTGTTTGGGTAGAAACAAAATCTTTAGAGAGAAAAAATCTTTCAGACATAATAGAAGATATTTTGGTTATAAATTTTGATCAACAACAACAAGAGTTAAATGTCTATAAAGAATTTGATAGTTATTTCTTTAATAGAAGTGAAGTGGATCTTTCTAAAATTAATGAAAATCAAATTAAAATAGGATGGGAGGCTGAATATAAATGGAAAGGAAATAAACATGTTTTACGTGAGGAAAATTTAAAATGGGATTGGAAACAATCTAAAAATAATTTGATTGGAAAAACTAAATTAAAATCTTGTCCAATTGGTCTTGAATATTCTCTTAAAGAAAATCGATTTAGAATAAAAATATATTTTACTAATACAGAAAATTATTCTTTGTCAGATATTAGTTATAAATTTATAATAAAGCACCCTCCTACTTTTTCTTTGGATAGTGAAAAGTTTATTTTATACAAAGAAGATCAAAAAATAAAATTTGAACCAAATTTAAATATTTCAGAAATTTGTTTAACAAGAGTTTTTGATGGTATCTATTTTAGCGAGACTGAACTTTCAATGTTTGTAGGGACAATTAAACCAGGAGAACACTCAGAAGCAAGTTTTGATTTACTTTTTGAATAAATTTTAAAGTATGAGAAGAAAAGCAAAAACAAAAACAGATAGATTTTTAAAAATATTAATTTTATTTTTAATGCCAATATTAATTTGGGCAATTTTTTTTATTTTTAAAATTGAAAATGCAGGAGCGGTTTGTTTTGGTGATCCCACTTCCTGTGAAAGTTTAGGTAGTGGAATTTGTGCTACTTGTGGTTGTGATTGGACGCCTGGTGCTTGTAGTAATGTTGGTTCTTGTGGTGGATGCGCTGATTCTACTAATTGTAATAATTGTACAGCTGCTGGTTGCTCTTGGGATTTAGCTGATTGTTATAATACTGGTTCTTGTGATAGTTGTGCTGATGATAATGCTTGTAATGCTTGTAGTTGTGCTAATTGTAGTGTAAGTAGTTGCCCTTTTGTCTATGTTTGGAATGGAGAAGATTATGAATTTGTAGCTGAAACGATTACTCCTTTTACAATCCCAGAAGCCGAATCTCCTATTCTAACAAGATTGCCTAACCTTGTGCCTAAAGAGGGAGAGTATTTAATTAAAATAAAAGAAGAACTTTATGAGACTTCTTTTATAAATGATTTATTTTTATTAGCCGTAGACCATCCGAAAGATACAGAAGTTTATCCAGATATTTTTGGGAATATTCATACCATAAAAGAAAAAATTTCAGCAAATTCTTGTTTAAACGAAGAAGGAGAAAACTGTCTTGATTTGTTTGGAGAAAACGATGGTAAAATTTGGAATACTCCTGATGAAGAATACTGGAGAGACCATAAGAGTACAGAAATTGATGAAAATGGTAATCTTATTTCAGACGATCCATATGACTTATATTCCTGGGCAGTTTTAACTTTTCCTAAACCAGAAAATATTGAAAAAGCAAAATTAGTCTGGCATGCGAAAGAACATATTACTACTTCTTGGGCTTGGTATCAATTTAAAAATCTATTGGGGTATAACAATCCAGAACTACTTAAGAAATATATTGATAATGGAATGTTATTAGATTGGTTTTCTAGGGAAATTGCTGGTATTCAACTTGAAATTTGGGATGGAGAAAAATGGAACGAAGAATATTTAATAATAGAAGCTTCGGCTTCAAAAAAACCAACAGAATTTTCTCATATGATAGATATTTCAAATATACCGGGCACAGAATTAAAAATAAAATTTAAAGGTATTTATGGAATTAGAGGCATAGATAGCGTGAAAGTAGACTACAGTAAAGACTCATTATTTCTTCCTTATTTTAATGTTATTCCTTCTTATCCTCAAAAAGCAGTTATAAATGGAAATTCAGTTTTAAATGCTGTATCTAAGATTGATAATAAAAGAGCATTGATCGATCAAGGGGATGAAATGTATGTTTCTTTCCCTGAAAAATACAAAATTTTACCTAATACTAAAAGAAGTTACATTCTAGTTGCGACAGGTTATTATTTTGGTAAATATGAAAAGATAATAGAAGAACCAGATATTGAATTAATAGAAAGAATTTTAATGGAGTCTAGATTTGGTCCTAAATATTTTTTTCCAAGATACTTTGGTGATTCTAAAATTGAATTTAACGAAAAAGAAGACGAAGAGTTTAAATGTTCTCCTTATTTCCCTGTTTCCGAGAAAGGATGTTATTTCCCCTTAATAGTGGAGAGTAAAATAAATCATATTTTTCCAATTAAACCTAATATTTTTGATTGGATTAATATTATTATCAAGACTTTAACAATAATAGCTGTAATATTACTCTTCATTTTCTTAGAGAAGAACATATCAAAAGAAAAAAAATTATTAAGAAAAAATATAACAATTATTTTTATAATAATTATCACAATAATTTTAATAATGCTTTTGAATAATATTAATGAAGTTAGATCTGCTTGTAGAGGAACTCTTAATTGTAATAACTGTAATGAAAGCGATTGTGGAACTTGTACTCAATGTGCTTGGGATTCAGCTGGTCCTTGTGAAGGAACATTAAACTGTACTGGTCTAGGAGAAGGCGATTGTACTGGTTGTAATCAATGTTCTTGGACAGCTGGAAACTGTAGTAGTACCCCAAGTCTTTGCTCTAATCATAATAATCAATCGGACTGTACTTCTTGTGGCTGTAATTGGAATGACCCTCCATCCGTAAGTAATGTTTCCTTAAATACTGGCTCAAATATTAATTTAATTGAAGACAGCACAACTACAGTTTTAATCACGGCTACCTTGTCCGATGCTGATGGTGGTGATGATATCTCTTCAAGTACTTGTGTTGTTTATCGATCTGGAAAGGGTTCTGCTTGTTCAGCAGACAGTAATGATTGTTATCAGATAGGGGCTGGAGATTGCCAATTAAGCACAGCTACCGGGAACGATAAAACAGCGACTTGTACAGCTGTAATTTGGTTTAATGCTGATCCTACAGATGTTGGAACTCCCTGGTCTGGAGAAATTTGGTCAGCTGAAATAACCGCTATTGATTCTATGTCCCAAACTGGAAATGCTACTAATACGGGTGAAAATGTAGATATTATTTCTCTTTTAGCATTTAAAGTAACTCCTTCTATTGATTATGGTGATTTAACTTCGGAAGAAAAAATTGATCCACTAAATGTTACCTCTACAATTACATCTACTGGAAATTGTTCTTTAGACGCAGAACTTTATGGAACCAATATGATTGATAATGGAAATTCAATTTTAGTTTCAAAGCAAAAATATACTACTTCTAGTGTAAGTTATGATTCAGCTATAAGTTTAACCACTTCTCCTCAAGAATTGGAAATTAATTTAGCTAAAACTACTGACTCGGAAAATAAACAAACAACAGATATTTTTTGGGGAATAGAAATTCCAAATCCAACGCCGGTAGGAGCCTATAAAGGTACCAATACTTTTATTGGAGTGAAGAACGAAACACCTTGGCCGTAAAATAATTAGTTTGTATTTATTTATAAAATTTTTTATAATAAATAAATATTTAATTAAAATAAATAAAGGTCGATTCATTAAAAAATTTAAAAGATTAAATTTAAAATGGTAGAAAAAGTAAAAAAAACAATTCCTTGGTTTTTAATTCTTGTTCTAATTAGTATGGTAGCAGGAATTAATTTTAATTTTTGGAAATTTGAAGTTAAAGCTAATGAAACAGCTACCACTACGGTGACAGTTGGAAACTCTGCTCCAGATTGGGTAGGAGAGCCTATTGAGGACCCAGCTTCTGCTACCGGATCTCCTACTAATGCCGGTACAAATGTAACTTTTAAAGCAAAAGCTAATGATCCAAATGACGAAGATTATTTTTTAATAATTTGTAAAACAACGGGTTATACAACTACTTCTGATGGTACTTGTGCTTCTTGTGATGGTGGAGCATCTGATACCTGGGCTACTTCTAGTGCTACTACAGACAATACAACAAGCACAGTTACTTATACTACTCAAGGTGGTGATTCTGAGTCTAATGCTTGGTATGCTTATGTTTGCGATGCTAATGTTGGTAGTCAATTATGTTCATCTGCTTCTCAAGGAACAGGAGATTCGGGATCTCCTTTTATTGTTAATCATAGTCCCTCTTTCACTGTTGCTTCTAATACCAGTCCCCAAGACCCGGGCATTTCAGTAACTTGGAATACTACTTCTAGTGATTCAGACACCGTAGGAGGGAATGATACAGTAAAACTAATAGTTTGTAAGGACAATAGTGGGATAACTAATGATGAATGTGATGGTGGAGCATCTGATACCTGGTGTACTTCAACCTATTCAGGGTCTGATGCTTCTTGTGCATATACTATCCCTATTCCAACGGATGACGACGCTTCTCCTTATGCAGCCTATGTTTATATAGTGGATAATCACTATTTTGCGGCAACAGGGGGAAGTCAAGGAACAGCTAGTTCGTATACTGTTAATAATGTTGCTCCGAGTATCAGTTCAGTCAAATTAAATATGGAAGAGGATATTAATTTAATCGAAGGAAACACTACTTCAACTCAAGTTACAGGAATTATTAGTGATGATAATGGTGATGCTGATATAAGCAGTGGAACAGCCAAAGCCTATCGTTCAGGGGTAGGAGCTGTGGCATGTACTTCTCAAAATGATAATCAATGTTATTATAATCTTTCTTGTAATTTAGATAGTTCAGATGGTGATACTAGTAGAAATGCTACTTGTACAGTTTCTATTTGGTATAATGCTGATCCTACTGGAGCTAATACTCCTTGGGCAGCTGAGAATTGGCTGGCGACATTAGAAGGCCAAGATGATAATACTGCTACTGGTACGGATGAAACTGGTACGAGTATAGAAATAATTGCTTTGTCGGCTTTAGACATTGATACAGGTGCCATTTCTTATGGAACTATAGGTGCTGGAGAAAAAAGAAATGTAAATGTGACTTCAACAGTAGTAGCTACTGGAAATTGTGCTTTAGACACTAACCTTTCAGGTACTGACATGACTGGTGCTGGCACTATTACAGCTGATAATCAAAAATATGCTACAACTACTGGAGATTACGATACCACAGGTACAGCCCTATCTACTGGTGCTGTAGAATTTGAGTTAAATTTAGCCAAAACCACAAATAGAGCTGCTACTAGTTCAAAAGATATTTATTGGGGGCTAAATATTCCTATAGGTAAACCAGCTGGAGCTTATTCAGGACAAAATACTTTTGGAGCTGTAAAAGATGAATTACCTTGGCCATAATAAGTACGCTTTAGATATTATTTAGTATATTATGAAAAAAGCAGTTTTTGTTTTAATCATTGCCTTATTTATTTTTTTTAACGCAGATAGTATTTTTGCTGGTTTTGGTGTTTCTCCACCTTATGTAATTAGTGACCGGTTATATCCTGGTGCTCATTTTGAGCAAGAGATTGTTTTATCTAGAGGAAATCCGAACGAGGAATTAGAAGCTAAAATTACTGTTGATGCCCCAGAAATTGAAGATTGGTTTAATTTTAAACCTGGAAAAGAATTTTTATTACCAAAAGGTCAACAACAAGTGTCAATGATAGTAGAAGTAGATATTCCAGAAGATGTTGATTATAAAAATTATGAAGGATATATTTATATAAAAACATCTCCGGTTGCAGGAGAAGAAAAAGCAGGAGTATCCATTGCTTTAGGTGCTAGAGTTGATATTGACTTAACAGTAACCGAATTAAGAATTGTTGATTTCAAAATTAGAAACCTAAGAATCCCTGATTCTGAAGAAGCTTTTCATTGGTGGAAAATAAAACTATTGGGGAAAATTAAGTTTTTAATGAATCTTGAAAATATTGGTAACATAGAAACAGCTCCAGATAGGGCAGAGATTGAAGTATATGATTTATCCTGGCAAAATTTACTTTATCAAGGAACAGATAAATCTTTGGAAAAAATAAAACCATTTAAAAGAAAAGATATTACGGCTGAATTTAAAAATGATTTAAAACCAGGCCAATATTGGGCAATAGTTAAAGTCTTTAAGAATAAAGAAGAAATTTTAAGACAAGAAAAAATTCTTTTGACTATTGTTCCAATGGAAATGTCGGAGAAAGATTGGATGATAGTAGCAAGTATTATTTTAGGAACATTAATTATTATTGGTATTATAATTTCTCTAATTTATCGAAGAAGAAAATTTAAAGAATAAATTCGTGTCAAATAAAATACTGGTTAAATTATATAACTGGTTTTTGGTAATTATTTTGGGACTAAGTTTAATTAGTTCCAATTTACTAATTTATTCCAAAGTAGAAGCTGATACGATACCTACTTCAGCAACAATTACTCTCTGTGGGGACAGAATAATTCAAACAGGTGAATTTTGTGATGACGGAACAGATAATGGTAGATATGCCTATAATATGGCTGATAGATTTTGTAATTTAAATTGTTCAGGATGGGCTCCCTATTGTGGAGATGGAATTTTACAAGTAATTTATAACGAAGAATGTGACGATGGAAATAATATTTCTGGAGACGGTTGTGACGCAGTTTGTAAGACTGAACAAAGTCCACCTTCTTCAGGTGGAGGCGGAGTTTACGTTCCTCCTTCAGTCCAAACCAAGGTAGTACTTGACGGAAAAGCCTATCCAGGATCTAAAATTCATATTTTAAAAGATGGACAAGAAATAACTACTACGAAAGCAGATTCTAATGCTAGTTTTAACAAGGGAATTACTAAAATTAACCCAGGAATTTATACTTTTGGTATTTGGGCAGAGGATAAAAATGGAATAAAATCTATAACTTATACCTTAACTTTTAGAGTAACTGCAGATGCTATTACTACAGTTTCTGGTATTTTTCTTCCTCCAACCATTGGTCTTGATCAAAATGTTTTAGAACAAGGAGAGATTTTAAATATTTTTGGACAAACAGTTCCGAATGTGGAAGTGGAAGTTCAAATTATGTCTTCAGAAATTAATGAGAAAGTTCAATCAGACGAAATTGGAGCATGGCTTCTTCCTTTTAATACGCAATATTTAGAAAAAGGTTCTCACACTACTAAAGCTCAATTTCAATTTAACTCCAAAGAAAAAAGTGGTTTTGGCCGAATTTTAAACTTTTATATTGGTGAAATGCCAATTTCTTCTGAAGAAGTTTGTCTTTGGGCTGATTTTAATCAAGATGGGAAAGTAAATTTAGTTGATTTCAGCATGCTTCTTTGTTGGTGGGAAACAGATAACCCTCAATACGACTTAAATCAGAACGGCATAGTTGATTTACCGGATTTTAGTATTCTTTTATGTTGCTGGACAGGTTAAAATATAATTTTAAAAAATAAAATTTAAAATGATAAATCAAAAATTTAAAATTATAATTATTTCCATTATTGTTTTTATTTTATTCCCTAATCATATATGGGCAGTAAAGTTATATTTAGAATCAGCTGATAAAGAATATTGTTTAAATGATACCTTTATAACAGAAATTAGAATTGATACTGAAGGAGAATGTATTAATATAGTGGAGGCCAATGTAAGTTTTCCTCAAGATATTTTGGAAGTAGTTGATTTTAGTCGAGGAGAATCAATTTTAACTTTATGGATAAAAACGCCAGTAATTGATAAAAATAAAGGAGAAATTTCTTTTATTGGAGGACTTCCTGGAGGATATTGCGGAAAAATACCAGGGGATCCTGGACCAACTAATTTATTAGGAAAAATAATATTTAAAGTTTCTGATTTAAAATCCCAAATTTCTGAAGAAGAACTAATAGAGATTAAATTTTTAAAGAATTCGAAAGTATTTTTAAGCGATAAATTAGGAACAAAAGCAGAACTTAATACCCAGGGGACAACATTTAAAATTTTAACCGAAGGACCAGAATCTATTAAGAATAAATGGCAAAAAGAAATTGAAAAAGATATTATTCCTCCTGAATTATTTAAAATAAAAATAAATCAGGATAAATCTATTTTTGAAGGTAAATATTTTATAATTTTTTCTACTACAGACAAACAAACAGGAATTGATCATTATGAAGTTAAAGAAGGAAAAGGAGCATGGAAAATAGTTCAAAGCCCTTATCTTTTGGAAAATCAAAAATTACAAGATATAATAAAGGTAAAGGCAGTTGACAAAGCTGAAAATGAAAGAATTGTTGAATATACACCACCATTTAAAAAAGAACAAGATTTCTCTTGGGCTACGATAATACTAATTTTTAGTTTATTAATGGTAATTTGGTGGTCTATAAAAAGATTGTTAAGTTAATAAAAATATATAAAATTTATTTTTTATTATCTTTTATTCAATGAAAAGATTATTTCTTATTTTAATTATTTTTATATTTTCTTTTATAGCTGTTCCCTTTTCTCAAGCATCTTCAGCTTCTTTGTCTTTATCTCCTCTTACAGGGGTTTACACAATTGGTGATACTTTTTCAGTTATAGTAAAAGTAAATAGTGAAGGACAAGCAATTAATGCCGTTGAGGCTACTTTGAATTTTGACCCTAAAAATATTTCAGTAGTCAATATTTCGAAAAATGGGTCAATTTTTTCTTTATGGACAACTGAACCGACTTTTTCTAATTCGGCCGGAACAATAACATTTGGAGGAGGGACATCAAAAACTTTTAATGGTAGTGCAGGAAAAATTATTAAAATTAATTTTAAAACTAAATCTGTTGGAATTGCTAAAGTAAATTTCTTAACAGGCCTAGTATTAGCAGCTGATTTTAAGGGTACTAATATTTTAACGGCTATGAATTCAGGGATTTATACTGTTCAATCAAAAATAACTATTCCTGAATATATTCCTCCTGTAAATACACCAACAGCTCCGATTATTTCATCTCCAACTCATCCTGATTCAGAAAAATGGTATTCTAATGACAATCCTGAATTTATCTGGAAAATAAAAGAAGATATTATAGGAACGCGATTATTAGTTGACCATAAGTCTATTACCATACCAACAATATTTCATTCAGATCCTATATCAGAGAAAAAATTTAGTAATTTATCTGACGGTATTTGGTATTTACACGTTCAGTTACGTAATGAATTTGGATGTGGAGAAATTTCTCATTTCAAATTTAAGATTGATGCTACACCACCTAATCCTTTTGAAATAAAAATTAAGGAAGGAGAAGAGACAACTAATCCTCAACCTACTTTACTTTTTAAAGCAAATGATTCTTGTTCTCAAATAGACCATTATGAAATAAGAATTGATAATAAAGAACCGATAAAAGTGCAAGAATCAGAATATAAACTTTTACCACAGGATTTGGGAAAACATACAATAATAATTAAAGCAGTAGATAAAGCTGGAAATTATACGTTAGCAATTAAAGAAGTTAATGTTTTACCAATTGAAGCCCCTACTATCACTGATTATCCTAAGACCTTATTACCGGGAAGCGTTCTTTCAATAAAGGGTGACGCTTTGCCAGAAGTTATAATAAATATTCATATTCAAAAAGATGGGGAAGAAATAAAAATAGGGCAAGCAAAAAGTAACAAAGAAGGTAAATGGGGATATAATGAGATTGATCCAGTAAAAAAAGGAACTTATGAAATTTGGGCTGACAACGTAGATTTTTTAGGAGCTAAAAGTAATCCTTCAGAAAAAATTACGATTTTAGTCAGTCCTCCAATTTTCATTAGAATAGGGAAATTAGCTATTGATTATCTTGAGACAATTACTACTCTTTCATTATTGATTTTAGCTATCTTCTTTTTAATAATTTTAGGATGGAAAAAAATATTAAAAAAGAAGAAAACAATAAAAAAAGAAATTACAGAAACAGAAATAGCTTTATATAAAGCATTTAGAGAATTAGAGAAAGAAATAAAAGAAGAAGTTGCGAAATTAGATGGAAAATCTGATTTAAGCTCTAGAGAAAAAGAAGCATATGATAAATTAAATAAAACTCTGGAAATTTCTAAAAACTCTATAAAAAAAGAAGTTAAAGATATAGAGGAGGAGTTAAAATAGATTAATTAAAATTAAGAGCTTTTTGAAATATCCCTAAATGGGTATTTTTTTTAACTAATAGCTTGAAATAAGCAGTTAATTACGTTATTATACTTTTATATGATAGAAAAGAATAAAAATTTAATAAGCCGTCCTCCAGTCGTTGTTGTTTTAGGGCATGTTGACCATGGTAAATCTTCTATTTTAGAAGCTATTAAAGATTTAAAGATTACTGAAAAAGAAAGCGGAGGGATTACTCAACACATAGGGGCTTATGAAATAGAAAAAGGTGATAAAAAAATCACTTTTATTGATACACCTGGACATGAAGCTTTTTCATCTATGAGAACTAGAGGAGCTAAAATAGCAGATATTATTATTTTAGTAGTAGCTGCTAATGATGGGGTTAAAGCTCAAACAAAAGAAGCTATTAATATTATTAAAAAATCAGGTATTCCGATGATTGTTGCTTTAAACAAGATAGATGATCCTTTGTCTGAACCAGAAAAGATTAAAAGGCAGTTGTCAGAAGATGATATTTTAGTTGAGTCTTTTGGGGGCAAAGTTCCTTCGGTTGAACTTTCAGCAAAAACCGGCCAAGGAATAGAATCTCTTTTAGATTTAATATTATTAGTTTCAGAAATGGAAGATTTGAAAACAGATACTTCAGAATTAGCTAAGGGAACAATAATTGAAACATATCTTGATGAAAAAAAAGGGCCAATAGCTACCTTAATTTTAGAGCAAGGGATATTAAAAAGAGGTCAGGTTATTGGGACAGATTCAAGTTTTGGCAGAATAAAAGATTTAAAAGATTTTAGGAATAATTCTATTGAAATTGCTTATCCTTCTCAACCAGTTACTATTTTGGGGTTTGAAAAAAATCCTAAAGTTGGAGAAAAATTTAATATTTATAAAGATATTAATGAAGCTATGCAGAACCTGGAAAAAGAGAAAGATTTAGAACCATCGTCGGTCTTATTTGTAGAAGAAGGCAAAAAAGTTCTAAATATAATCTTAAAAGCAGATGTTTTAGGATCCTTAGAAGCATTAGAAGGAGTGCTTAAAAACATTCCTCAAGAAAAAGTTATTCTTAGAATATTAAAAAAAGAGGTTGGCAATATTCAAGAAGCAGATATTAAGTTAGCAGAATCTTCAAAATCTCAAATTTTTGGATTTAGAGTAAAATTAGACAGTACAGCTTTAAGTCTTTTGCGTCAGAAAAAAGTTAGAGTAAGGACTTTTGAGATAATATATGAATTAGTCCAAGACGTTAGAGAAACAATGGAAAGAATACTAGACGTTGAAGTTGTAAAAAATATTTTAGGAGAAGTTGAAATATTAGCCACATTTAGCAAAAGAAAAAATAGACAGACAATTGGTGGAAAAATAATAACGGGTTTTATTGAGAAAGGAAAGAATTGTGAAATCTTAAGAGATCAGGAAATTGTAGGAAAAGGAAAAATTATTAATCTTCAGCAAAATAGAAAAGATGCTGATAAAATTAACAAAGGAAATGAATGTGGGATGTTATTTGAAAGCGATGCCAAGATTGAAGAAGGAGATTTTCTTCAAATGTATGAAGAAGAAAGAAAAAAAGGAGAACTTTAATTAAGTTATTAATATGGCTGAATCTCAAAGGATAAAAAGAGTAAACGAACTTATAAAAAGAGAATTAGGCACAATAATTTTAAAACAAGTTGATTATCCTAAGAATTTGTTATTGACCTTAACTAAGGTAGAGTGTTCTTCTGATTTAAGTAATGCTAAGATTTGGGTCTCAGTAATGCCCGAAAGCAAAACGGATTGGATTTTAAGCATGTTACAAAGAAATATATACCATATTCAAAAAACACTTGATAAGAGGTTAAGAATAAGACCTGTTCCTAAAATTAGATTTGTTAAACAAAAGAAAATAGAGGGTACAGATAATGTTGATTATATTTTAGATAAGATTAAAAAAGAAGAAAGTAAGTAATCTTGAAAAAATATAAAATATAAGCTTTAATAAAAAGCAGTGGCCGGGTAGCCAAGTAGCAAGGCAGTGGTCTGCAAAACCGCTATACGTGGGTGCAATTCCCACCTCGGCCTCATATAGTAATTTGCCCGGGTGGCGGAATTTGGTATACGCGACAGACTTAAAATCTGTTGAGGTTTTCCTCTTGAGGGTTCGAGTCCCTCCCCGGGCACCAATAAAAAATCCACGGCAATACCGTGGTTTTTTGTTTTTACTTTTAACAATATTAAGGTAATTTAACGATTTCTATTTTGCTTGTTTGAGCTCCAAAGTTTAATGCTTGTTTGTATGAAGGAAACCAAATATCAAAATGATAATCACTTTTCCTAAAATGCATTCTATCTTGGACAGTAAAGATTTTATCTCCAAATATTTCTGGTAATCTTATTTCAGTACCAAAAGGAAGAAGATTGTTGGCTACAATACCGTCTTCAACTCGTTTCCCAGAAGCAGTTATAAAAGGATCTCCTTGAGTTTCCCATTCAGTAGAAGAATAAGCAGTTACAGTTACGTTTTTATCTTCTATCTTTTCTATTTCTTTATTAATTGGCGGACTGGTTAAAGGGAGCAATGTTGTTTCTTGAACAACATGTAAATCTAAAGACTCCTGATCCATTAAATCAGTATCAATTTCTGCTATTGCTATACCCGAAACTCCTATCAAAATTGAGAAAGTCAGTAAATACCATTTTTGGTTCAATAACATATTAAATTCCTAAAAAGAATAGGAATTTTGCTAAATTATCACATTAAAAGCTGAATGTCAACCCCTTATTTTAGATAGTAAAAAATAAAGCTTTTACTCTATTTTAGATGGAGCGGGTGAGCGGAATCGAACCGCCGCCTCAACCTTGGCAAGGTTGCATAATAACCACTATACTACACCCGCTTTATGTGCCGCGGTCCGGAATCGAACCGGAATCTCAGGTTTTTCAGACCAGCGCCGTGACCAACTTGGCTACCGCGGCAATATTAAATTTGTAAAATTATAATAGATAATATCTATAATAAATTTAAACGGAATCGATTATTTCTTTATTTTTACTTTAAAAAGACCTTCTGACCATCCTTTAATTTTTAAAAATAATTCCGTAATAGAGATTTGAATACTAAATGTTCCATAAGGGAGGTTATCTTTTGTCTTTTTACTCGCTCTGCTTTGTTGCTTAGATGTTTTATAAAATTGATTTAAAGGAATGCCTGAAACTTTATGCCAGTATTTTTCTGCTCTTTTAGCATCAAGATGAGGATGAATACTGATATGGCCTCTGAATCTCTTTTTTGGTACTTTGCATATCCTTCTAAAAAATTTCATCATGAACTGTATTAATCTAGGATCACTATTAGAAAATTGTACTGTTCCTCTATGGAGCTTACTTCCTTCTGCCCAATATAGACCAATGCCTATTAACTTTAATTCTTTTATTGATAAACTATTTATTTCATTTTTAGCTTTATCAATAATAATTTGTCTTTTTGCTTTTTCTCTTTCTAGTCTAGTTTTTCTTTGTCTTTCAATGACTTCTTTTCTAACCCCTTTTTTAGATAATGTCTGTTTTTGTTTTTTCGTTAGTTCTATGTCTCTTACCCAAAAGCTAACACTACTTTTAGCAACTTTTAATTTTTGTCTAATTTCGTTTAGCGACCAACCTTGTCCCCGCAATGATCTTGCTATCTTTTTTTCTCTTTCTTTCATAATTGAACGTATTTATTACTTATTGTGTAAAGTATATCATCGAGGTTCAATTATGCAAGTGGGCGGCACAGGATTCGAACCCATGACCTTCTGAATGTAAGTCAGACGCTCTACCAACTGAGCTAGCCGCCCTTACAAATTTTATTAATCTCTAATTTAATCTGTATGTGTGGGGTTATTGTGCCCAGGGGGAGACTTGAACTCCCACGAGCTTACGCTCACTAGCCCCTCAAGCTAGCCCGTCTACCAATTCCAGCACCTGGGCATTTATTCTTCCTTACTGTTCTCTATTTTTCTCTTTAATTTGGCTTTCTTACCAACTCTTTCTCTCAAATAATATAATTTTGCCTTTCTTCTTTTCCCTCTCTGGACAATTTCAATTTTTTCAATATTAGGGGAATGAATAGGAAAGATCTTTTCAACTCCTATGTCTCCAACCATTTTTCTAACAGTTATAGTTCCGGAAATTCCTTTACCATGTTTTATTGCTAAAATAACTCCCTCAAACACCTGAATTCTTTCTTGTTTTGATTTTTTACTTTGTTCTTTTAT
>Ga0272441_10007925_pt1 | contig 17055 bp, 20 predicted proteins | sample SSMProp6N_FD_193582 | JGI IMG/M metagenome (GOLD analysis project Ga0272441, IMG submission 193582) | Marine sediment archaeal communities from Little Sippewissett salt marsh, Falmouth, MA, United States - SSM-Prop-6N | ecosystem: Environmental > Aquatic > Marine > Wetlands > Sediment ...
TGTCAACAGTTACTTGCCAAGCCCGGGAAATTTGTCATAGAATCTGAATCACATCTTCCGGATTACAATCTACTCGAAGGCCAATTGACGTTTTTTTCTCAATTCTATACCAAAGTCTTTCATTTCGATTCTTTTCGTCCCCGCCCGCCTCCGCGGCTTTTTCCAAGCTAAGCCGTGCATATGGGTGATAACCGGTTCCTTTCTCCGGAACCGATATGCGCGGTCAAATCGTGAATACATCTTAATGCTGTTTTAATAATGGAAAACAGCGCGACATTTACTCCTTTGAGATGGGTAGGAGGCTTTAGGACGATGCTTGGAAAACGAGCAAGTTTAATTATACTTGTATTAGTAATTGGTCTTTCGAATTATGCTGTTGCGGATCATGTCTTTGCGCATACTCATATAGGTAGAAATCCCACCTGGCGCCCGGCGGACTGGTGTCTCCCCGGCGATGGGGCCGTGGACCTCGATCCGACGGATGATAATAAGCTGTGGTTCTTTTCGCTGCCGCCCGTTCATGCTTGTGCGACGCCGGGTTGGCCGAACTGGGAGCAGACGAACGGAGCGCCGTTTCTTGTATTAACGCCGGTGAAAGAAGGCGACGAGCATATCACAAAGCCCGATGATCCGACCAAGGAACTTTTCACATGCAGCTTTACGTACAGTAAAGCCGATGGTTACGGCGATCCCAGCGGTTTCCAGCACCTGGACGGCTGGCATTCGGCACACGGGCCACAAGGGGCCTGGAATCTCGATAGCGTCGATGCCAATACGGTGCCGGCCTGGGATATTTATGTTCGGCGCGAACGCGTTAGTGACAACCTCAATGAGGATGATTTTTTCACCTTGTTGCCGAATGATACACCGGCACTCGAAGGGAACGGAGATGTTTACTTTCTGAACAAGCAATGGCTTGGTGACAAAGACGCCTGGGGCATGCACGAGCACATGGGATTCTACTTCTGGCTCGACGAAAGTGACGAAGAGGTTTCTGTCGTGTTCTCTGCCCATGACGCCGGTGGGGTCTATCAGCGCTCGGCGGATGTCGTCATCTCTTTCGCCAAAACGGTGTATCAACCCATACCGGGCGATCTTAACGAGGACGGTATTGTGGATATTCATGATCTCGAAATCGTCATCGAACACTGGGGCCAGTCCGGTCTCTACAGCGGCGAGGACCATGAAGCTCTCGATCACGATCATGAAAGTTAAACACTGATGAAAGAGAATCGATCATGAAAACGGATTTATCACGTTTGCGATGGAAGGCCTTTACGCTCATTGAACTGTTAGTCGTCATTGCGATCATCGCCCTGCTGTTAGGGATTCTGCTGCCTTCTCTGGGGCGGGCCCGAGAGCAGGCGCGAAAGATCGCGTGCCTGAGCAATATGCGGCAGATGGGCGTGGCCGTCTCGGCGTATCTGCCCGATTCCGACTATCGGCTGCCTCCGAGCTCGTGTCACTGCGACGATCCGAACGAGCACTGGTTATTTATCCTTTCGCGATATACACGCGAGCAGTTGCTCTTCCAGTGCCCCAGTGACACGGGAAACGATTTCGTCGATTGGAATAAGCCCGTCAAGGATCAGAAGGATGCGCGATATTCCAGCTATGCGGTTAATGCCCTGCTGGACCCGGTTCATTATCGCTATGGGGCACGCGTGAACCGGTATAACAACGTCAACACTATTCGCCGCCCGATGTCGTGCATCTGGATCAGCGAAGCCCCCGATACGGAGAATTTCAACTTGGCCGATCATATCCACCCGGAGACGTGGGAAGGATCAGTCGAATACGCCAGGCAGTTCGTCGCGTGGGACCGGCATAAAGAAACCTCCAATTACCTGTTTGCCGACGGCCACGCCGAAAGATTGGCTTTCGAGCAAACGTATCAGTGGCCTGGAACGTGTTATTGGTATCCCGAAGCGGCGCCGAAATGGCCGGACATCCCTTGAGAAATGAAAGAAACGAAAATGAGATCAAGGATCAACAAGATAATCGTATTGACAATTACCCTGACATTATCCGTCGGAGCCAAGGGAGATTGCCCGCTCGATCACTTTATCATCGGTTGCAATCGGGACGGCATCGAAGGCACCGATGACGACAAACGATTATTTGTCGATTGCCGGCAGAAATACCGCGACAGTGGAGAGATCGAATACGCCAACTGGTTCTATCCCCTGCATAAGAGTATCTTTCCGAGCTATTCGTATCGTATTGGCGAGCCCGGCTTCGATGCGTTTCAAAACTCAAATCCGAACGCGGCTCATACCTACGATCCCAACCGCACCCTGGCCGGTGAGCCTGAAGTGGACTACAACATTTTTGTCGAATGTGTCGATATGTCAGTGGGGGTGCGCGCCGTTCATAAAGATTTTCCGCAATTCATCATCGATGCCGTCGGTCACAGTTTCAGCCACAGCACTATTCATCACCAACGTGGCGATAGTCATATGCACATGTCGTATCAGGCGGTGGATGGCGAGAATCTGCATTGGATCACATTTTGTCTTTACGATTCGCTGGACGATGGAGAACAATATGAACCTTCGGAGCCGTTTACGATTGCCTTTAACACCGAGCCCCTCGCGGGCGATCTGGTCGTCGATGGTGTCGTGGACATGGCTGATATGCTGGAATTGAGCCGTTACTGGTTGGCAACGGACGCCGGACGGCATAACGATTACTACGAGCGGGCCGACGTCAACCGGGATGGTGTTGTTAATCTGGGGGATTTCGCACTGATGGCGTCGAATTGGCATATGATACCCCAATAAGGAATCGCAGGGAGTCTGATTATGGCGGAAGCGGCTATACCTGTAAAACGAAGGCTAATGTGAATCGCCCCTAAATGCCGATAACACAGTCAAAATGTGTAAAAGACTCAGATTAGTCGTACTCGTAGCTTCAGCAGCTTTCGCGATGGTGGGGTGTCAGCCTTCGGCTGTTCCCGTGATTGGCGGATCGTCTTCGGACCAGCAGACGATCAGCGTCTCCGAGCTTTCCCAGCTTCTCACTTTGCACATGGACGATAAGACGCCCACTCACATGGTCCTTCGCCGTTTGGGCAAAACTGTCATGATTTTCACCCACAAAGGCGGTTCGGTGTACGTCAACGCAAAAGAAGTCGGTAAAGTCAGTCGAATCGAGGCGGGTGAGGTTTATATACCAAAGTCAATCGTGTCCAAGATACGTTCTATGTTGGGAACTCCCGAACCCACTCCGCTTCCGGAACCTGATTCCCCTCCCAGCGTATCCGGCTACGTCGTGATCGACGCCGGCCACGGCGGTAAAGATCCCGGCGCGACAAGCTGCCTTGGGTATTATGAAAAACACATCAATTTAGCGGTTGCCAGGGAAGTGACCGATTTATTGCGACAAAGGGGTATTCGCGTAAAAATGACACGGACGGGCGATTATTATCCCGAACTGGAGGATCGTGCGGCTATCGCCAACCGGCTCAATGCGGACCTGTTTGTGAGCATTCATGCGGATTCGTCACCGAAAAGCTCGACACGGGGCTATACGCTCTACATCGCCAACGGCGCCTCCCGGGCCTCTCAACGAGCCGCCAGAGCGTTAGAGGGCGCAATGTCCAGTACGGGGCTGAGCAGCAAGGGCGTCCGAAAGGCGAATTTTCACGTCTTGGTGGATACCGTCGGTCCGGCCGTTCTGGTCGAAATGGGGTATCTGACGAATCGTTATGAAGCCGGCCTTCTCAGGGACAGCTCCTTCCAGGCTCGCATGGCCCAGGCCATCGCCAACGGCATCACCAATTACCTTCGCTAAATATTCAAGATTCCTAAATTGGATTCGACACGTCTTTAAGACACGATTAAAATATTAGCATGAAAATGTATCCGATAAAATTCAAACCGATTTTTAAGCGGCGGATTTGGGGGGGGAGAAAGCTGCATGAGGTGTTCGGTAAGGAATTGCCGGGGGGGGAGAAGATCGGGGAGAGCTGGGAATTAGCGGATCTGCCGGAGGATAAATCGGTGGTCGCCAACGGCGAGCTGGCCGGGCGGACGCTTGCTTCGGCGATTCAGGAATTTCCGAAAGAGATTGTGGGCGTTGAGGGCTTTTCGGAGCAATTTCCCCTGTTGATTAAGCTTTTGGATTGTCAGGATGTGCTGAGCGTGCAGGTGCATCCCGACCGAGAGACGTGCCGGCGAACGGGTGAAGGGGCGCCGAAGACCGAATGCTGGTATGTTATCTCCGCCGAGCCGGGAGCGGTGATTTACAAAGGATTGAAAGAGGGAGTGACTAAAGAGCCGTTTGCCGAAGCTATCCAGCAAGGGACCGTGGCGGATTTGCTCACAAAGGTCGAGGTCCAGGAAGGCGAATGTCATTTTCTACCGGCCGGGACGGCGCACGCGATTGGTGCGGGCTTGTTGATTGCGGAGATTCAAACGCCGTCGGATACGACGTACCGTGTATTCGATTGGAACCGGGTTGATGACGCCGGCAAACCGCGGGAACTTCATATCGAACAAGCTTTGGAGAGCATCCATTTCGATCAATCCAGCGACGACCTTCCCGTGACGACGATAGGCCGGCTGGTGGAATCCGAGTACTTTACTGTTGATAAAGGCCACCAGGGGCCCAATTGTGAGGTTTTACTTTCGCCCGGCAAGGTGAAAACCCTGATTTTTCTGTCCGGCTGCGGGACAATCCTGAAAACCGGTATGGAAAAGGTTGATTTTAGCTCCGGCGATTGCCTGCTTATCCCCGCTGCATATGAAGGCGCTATCCGTTTCTACGACGATACGCAATATCTCACCGTAACCCTATAATTGATGATGGACTCTTGAGTTATATCAGTAATTGTGCTATGATTAAAATGACTTAGTCATTGGAGTTATATCATGACGCCACAAACCCAGCAGATATTAAAAGATGTGCTTAATCTTCCACCCGTTGATCGGGCGGAGCTCGTTGAGAAGATATTAGCCAGCTTTGATTTTCCACCTGATAAAGATATTGATGCTGCCTGGGCAGAAGAAGTTGAAGATCGCATCAACGCGTTTGACCGAGGAGATATAGGATCAACCCCCGCTTCAGAAGTTTTTAAAGAGATCGATCATCAACCCAAGCAGATCTAAAAAGAATAGACCCGTAGCTGTGCAAAAAAGGTGTTTGTTTCACATTATGATCTATTTATCCAGACTTCGCTGTCGTAGCGGAGCATGATGAGGTTATCTTTGAAACCGTTCGGTCGGATGCGAGGTTTTTGGCCGGATAGCTCCTGCAATATCCATTTTGGAAAGTTGGCGCCGGCTTTGATGGATAGCGGCGCCCCGCCTCCGAATCGCGGATTGATCTCGATGAACGTCACCCTATCGTCGTCGGTCCAAAACAATTGGAGTGTGATAACGCCCGGCCCGGCCCCGAGTTCCTCAACCACCTTGGCGGCTTCAGCCATGATGCGAGGATTCTTGACAACCTGTCCTTTGCTGACCTCGCCGGCCCTGACTTCGATACGACGTCTCGGCACAACACAGCGAACATTCCCGGCGAAATCCACATAGACATCGCACGTGTATTCATCGCCTTCGACGAGTTCCTGGCAGATGGCGTTCGGTATCTTTTGGGCATAAAAGGATAATTCGTCGCGATTGTTGGCGACGGCGTTTCCTTTACTTGCGTAGCCGTCCCAGGGCTTGACGATCAGGGGATATCTCATTTTTGATTTGCCTGATAAAGCGGTCCGGCTGCTTGCGGTTAAGGGAGTGTCGAAGTTGTTCTTCTGTAGGAACTTATATGTTCTTCGCTTGTCCTGACAAATATCGATCACATCCGGATCCGAGACCAGGACGCGACAATTGAGAGCGGTGAATTTCAGCTTATTCTGCGCCAGGCATTTCAGATCCAGATCGACCGTTGGAATTAACAGCTTCACATTATGGGTCTTGACGATCGAGAGCACTTCTTCGATATAAGCGGGATGTGTTGTCGGTTTGACCAGGGAACGCTTGTCACATAATTGTAAGGCGGAACTGAGTTCGGTCGTATCCGTGCCCAGAAATGAAGCATTGATCTTTAGTTGCCGTGCCGCCCGGCGGAAGCTTTCGAGCAGTGAGACGCGCCGGCCGATACAGGTGAATAGAACGGCAAAATTATTTTCGATGGTTGGTTTTCGACTCATCGACTTCGCTCCCTTCGGCCCGAGCTCATGGCCGAAGATAGGACAGGCTTTCGACTGTTTGGACTTACTGAACAAGTATCCAACAGCATTTATTGTCATTTAAAGCGGAAAATAGTCAATATTTAATTCTCAGCCCAATTTTTTTGACATTTACCCCGAATTCAGGTATGTTACTTTTCCCTTCTGGATTAGGGATCATTTTATGTAATCGTCAAAATGGGTGTGGTTGACTTTTTATGGATTAGTAGAAAACAAGAATTGACAATAAGGAGATTGTCGTCGGTGTTTTAGCCAAGTGATACCTCGAAGAAAGTCGTCAGACCATAACAAATTTACGGAGTATTAATGCAGGTTCCACTATTAGATCTAAAAGCACAATATAAAACGATCAGGGACGAGATCAAACTGGCGATCAACGATGTCTGTGAGAGCCAGGCATTTGCGCTCGGTCCGGCCGTGGCGCAATTTGAAGAAAACGTCGCCGCCTATTGCGGTATAAAACATGCCATCGGTGTTTCGAGCGGTACGGATGCTTTGTTAGCGAGCCTGATGGCGCTGGGTATCAAACCGGGCGACGAAGTAATCACGACGCCCTTTACTTTTTTTGCCACGGCGGGTTCTGTGGTCCGGCTCGGGGCGAAGCCCGTTTTCGTCGATGTCGATCCGGATTCTTACAACATCGACCCGGCGGAAATCGAGCCGCAGATCACGGAAAAAACGCGGGCGATTATCCCCGTACACCTCTTCGGGCAAGTAACTCCGATGAAACCGATTATGGAAGTAGCCCGGCGACATAATCTGGTTGTGATCGAAGATGCCGCCCAGGCCATCGGGGCCAGCCAGGACGACGTGAAGGCCGGGAACTTCGGGGATTGCGGATGTTTTTCGTTTTACCCGACTAAGAACCTCGGCGCTTTCGGTGACGGTGGTTTGGTTACAACGAATAACGATGAACTGGCCGAACAGATCAGGGCCTTGCGCGATCACGGACAAGAGCCGCGATATTTCTACCACATTGTCGGCGGTAACTTTCGCCTGGACGGTATCCAGGGGGCAGTGCTGAATGTTAAGCTTAAATGCCTCGATAAATGGAATGAGCAACGCCGGCAGCACGCGGCCCTTTACGACCGCCTTCTATCCGCCTCACCGGTTAAAACACCGAGGATAGAGGCCAATAACCTATGTATTTATCACCAATATACGATCGCAGCGCCCAAACGGGATAAGTTGCAGCAATTTCTGGCCGATCATGGGATCGGCTCGGCGATCTTTTATCCAAAGCCGTTGCACCTGCAGGACTGCTTTAACGATCTCGGTTATTCTCGGGGGGATATGCCGGCAGCCGAGAAATTGTGCGACGAGGTGTTGTCTTTACCGATTTATCCTGAGCTGACGCCGGAACAAATAGAGTACATCGCTCATACGATACTTGAATTCTACAGTAAGAATTAGGACGAAATACGTTGCTAAAAGTCAGTGAAAATCCTCCGCTCATGTGGCCGGACGTCGAATCTCTTCGTGAATTTGCCGGTGAATGGTGGGTGGTTCATACAAAGAGTAGAAATGAGAAAGCCCTGGCGCACGATCTGATTCAACGGCGGATCAGCTATTTCCTTCCGATGAGCTGGAAGGTCCGGCGAAAAAGCCGACGAACGATCCGGTCCCTGCTGCCCCTGTTCAACGGATATCTGTTCTTCTGCGGCGGGGAGAACGACCGGACCGAAGTGCTGCGCACCGACCGCGTGGCAAATCTGATCAAAGTCCAAGATCAGGATCAACTGATCGACGAGTTGCTGCAGATTCAGCAGGCCCTCGGAGCCGGGGCGCCGCTGGTCCCCGACAAATATGTCAAAGCGGGTCAAAAATGCAAGGTCATCGCCGGTCCCTTGCTCGGTCTCGAAGGAGTTGTCACAACCACCCGAGGGATGACCCGATTGGTTTTGCAGGTCGATATGCTCGGCCAGGCGGCGAGTGTTGAGATTGATATCGATACGATAGAAGTCATTGATGAAGCGGAATAGGCTTATGGACATGGTGATCCTCATTAAGAGTTTGGGCAGTCTATTCGTCCTGATCGGATTTGTCTATCTGTTCAGACCCGTTATTCTCAAAAACCTAATGAGCTTTTTCAAGAAGGGTAAACGCATCTATGGCGCCGGGCTGATCCGAGTCGCCCTGGCGGTCGTTTTCTTGCTCGCCGCCACGCAATGCCGGAATCCTAAAATCGTCGGGGCTTTTGGGATCCTCTTTTTGCTCTCCGGCGTTTTGATTTTTGTTCTCGGCCCGGATATGATCCGGCGAATCTTCAACTGGTATGAGACGCAATCCACCGTTGTCTTCCGGTTGATTGCCTCGGTCGTCATTGTTGTCGGAGCCATTATTATCTTTTCTGCGTAAGTGAGAGGTGCAGATCATATGAGAGTATTCGTAACGGGAGCCGCCGGATTCATCGGTTCGCATTTGTGCGAACGACTTCTTAACGACGGCTGTGAGGTCGTCGGCATTGATAGTTTCGACGAATTTTACGATCCACGCATTAAACGTCGAAATATCGATCGCTGCCTGAAAGATGAGCACTTCCGGCTCGTCGAAGCCGACATTCGGGACCATGTTGCGATGGATCAGGTTATTGACACCGATGTTGATGTCATCGTGCATCTGGCAGCCCGGGCCGGCGTCCGCCCTTCGATTGCCGAACCCGTGCTTTATGCGGATGTGAATATCAACGGGACGATGGTCCTGCTTGAAGCGGCAAAGAAATACGACATTAAAAAGTTTATTTTCGCATCGAGTTCGAGTGTCTATGGGAATAATGAGAAAGTCCCCTTTTCCGAAGAGGACAATGTCGATTTCCCAATCTCCCCGTACGCCGCGACAAAAAAGGCGGGCGAGCTGATCTGCCATACGTATCACCATCTATACGACATTTCGATAACCTGTCTGCGTTTCTTTACCGTTTACGGTCCCCGGCAGCGACCCGATCTGGCCATTCACAAATTCGCAAGGCTTATCGAAGAGGATCGGCCCATTCCCGTTTTCGGCGATGGATCCATGATGCGGGACTTTACCTATATTGACGACATCATCGACGGGGCCGTCGCGGCGATGGACAAATGCAACGGCTTTCATATCTACAATCTCGGCGAGTCGCAACCGATCTCTGTCAACGATTTAATCGGCGAGATTGAGCATGCCCTCGGCAAGAAAGCCGTGAAGGAATCTCTTCCGCCGCAGCCCGGCGACGTCGAGCGCACGTATGCCGACGTCACGAACGCCATACAGGATTTAGGGTATCGCCCCTCGACGCCGATTCGGACCGGGCTCTCCAAATTCGCAGCCTGGCTCAGGCAAGAGTCAACGAATTCTTGAGTACGGCCAATGGAGCTCGAAGGATCGCCGGCCAACAGCGACTCGGGCGGCTTCTCGGCTTGGTTTTCTTTGTCTTACGTCTGTGTAATCCTCTTCCGTACACACACCCTTCTTACCTTACGTCGCATCGCGAAACGGCCCAAAAGGCCAAATCGGCCAAAGTCAAGTCTCGACGCATTCATGCCTTGGACATCTCATGAGAAATTCAACGAAATTTCTTGAAGATGCCACATGTCTTCACTATGATGTGCGGCGTCCACGTGTCAGAAGATACAGAATTTGGACATAACCCATATGCCAATGATAAGGAGAAAACAGTATGACCGACGAGAAGAAAGCTGATTTGGCCGGCCCGGGAATTGGAGACTATGCGGAGCTTGAGAAGATTCTACCGCAGGATTATCATTCTCTGCTCACCCCGAAGGAAACGCAGCTCGCCACCTATGCCGTGAAGGATTACATCGAACAGAACCTTTGTAAGGAGCTCAGTCTCATTCGCGTGACGGTTCCGCTGATCGTGGATGTTGAGAGCGGCGTTAACGACATGCTCGACCGGGACGGCTCGCGGACCCCCATCCAGTTCCATATTACGAACGACCACGACAAGAATCCGATTGATGTCCAGGTCGTCCAGGCCGCCACAAAGTGGAAACGCATGGCCCTCAAGCAATTCGAGATGAATATCGGCGAAGGGCTATTGACGGATATGCGTGCCGTACGCAAGGATTACTTTCTCGATCACGACCATAGTGCTTATGTGGATCAGTGGGACTGGGAGCTGGCGATGACCGCCGAGCAGCGCAACCTGGATACCTTGCGTGATGTCGTGCGCAAGATCTGGAAGGTTCTCGTCGGGGCCGAAAGGCACGTTCAGGAGCTTTTCCCCCAACTCAAGAGCGACAAATACCCCAGCTTACCAGAGGAGCTGGTTTTTATTCACGCCGAGGAGATCCTCGAGCGATTCCCGGATCTGCCCCGCAAACAGCGAGAGACAGCCATCCTGCAAGAATACCCGGCGGTCTTCATCATCGGCATCGGCTGGGTTCTCGAGGACGGCTACCCCCACGAGATGCGCGCCGCCGACTACGACGACTGGGTCACGGAGACCACCAGTGCGGACGGCCGGCCGATGCACGGCCTCAACGGCGATATTCTCGTCTGGAATCCCATTACGAAACGCCGTCATGAGCTGACGTCGATGGGTATCCGGGTTACCGCTGAAACACTCAAAAAGCAATTAGAGCTTTCGGGCCAGCTTGATTTTCTGGAGCTGCCCTATCATAAGGCGATTGTGAATGACGAAATTCCACTGAGTATCGGCGGCGGTATCGGCCAGTCCCGCACGTATATGCTGCTATTGAAAAAAGCACATATCGGTGAAGTCAGCGCCACCGTTTGGCCGAAAGTACTCAAGGATATGTGCAAGGCGAAAAATATCCATGTCATCGAATAAGACGTTCCAGACACCGCCGCGAAGGTGACAAAACCGAATGAATGTTCCGGGCCCATGAAGTGCTCTAAGAAGGAACCGCTCGATATCCCGGTACCGGCCCTCTGAGCGGCGGCTACGATACCGTTGTTTGGTGTTTTATTTCTCAGATGGGATATTGCTGTTGTGACCGGGGGCTTTTTCACGATGCCCTTTGGTTCTCCGGCCGCCCTGCTCGTTGTACGGGTTGTTCTCAGGACCGTGTTGGATGTAACGTTGTATGATCGCAGTCATCGCAAAGCCGCTAAAACCTGATCTGAAATGTCCAATCCGGAAAGGAGCGTACGATGCAAACGGATACGATTACTGAAAAAGATCGCAAACTGGCCAAACAGTGTCTCGAATGCCCTATGTGCAAACGGGCGCGGTTCAAGCAGAAAGGCTTGATCTTCTGGTTCGTCAAAAAGCTCGAATCCGGCATCTGTCCCGCCTGCAAAGCCTACGAAAAAGTGTACGAAAGAAAGGCCCATGAGCCTTTACCGAAAACGGACGAGAAATCTTCATCCGAATGAGATTGTGTTTAATCGGATAAAGTCTTTTTCCTTTTGTACATAGACGGTGTGGATGTATGTTGAAGCTTCTTTTCATTGCAGCCGGAGGAGCGATTGGGGCCGTTTTTCGTTACGGCCTATCCGGCTGGATTCAGGGTCTCGCCTCGGGCAGTCTTCCCTGGGGGACTCTCTGTGTGAATACGATAGGCTCCCTGCTCATGGGTATTTTCTGGGGTTTGTCCGAGTTGACGCCGATTTCCCCCACTGTGAGGTTATTCTTTGCCATTGGCTTTCTCGGCTCCTTTACGACCTTTTCGACCTTCTCCGTGGAAACCTTCGGCCTGCTCAGAGATCGTGAGACGTTGCTCGGCCTGATGAACATTGGCCTGAATAACGTCCTCGCACTTGTCTGTGTTTTCGGAGGATATTTTCTTTCCCGTTCAATGCTCAACGCGCTCAAATGAGGACTTCGAGAAATGAAACTTCCTGAAGAAGGAATGCTGCTCCGTATCTTTATCGGTGAGACGGACCGCATTCACGGAAAATCGTTGTACGAGCAGATTGTCTTGAAGGCGAGAGAACTCGGATTGGCCGGGGCGACGGCCGTACGCGGCGTGATGGGCTTCGGAGCCGACAGCCGGATGCATTCGGCGAAGATTCTGCGATTATCCGGGGATTTGCCGATTGTCATCGAATTGGTCGATACCGAGGAGAACCTCAATAAGCTCATGCCCTTCATCGATGAAAATGTCACCGAGGGCCTGGTCACCATGGAAAAAGTTCGCGTGATCAAGTACCGCCACAAATAATGCTCATACCCATCGGGTGGGGCCAGTCCCACCCTGCCGCTATGCAAAGCGGGCAAAAACACGCCGAGCGTATTGACTGCTCTTTTGAAACGCCTCGACGGTACTCATGGTTTTGGGGGAACCGCTTTCTACGGCCTGTTCCAGCACGAGGTGCGGGCGGACGTTGATTTTCAGCAGGTGCTTTGCAATGGCTGGATAGTCGATATCGCCCTCACCGAACGCCTCGGTCCAGATGTTCTCTTTGGACTGGCGGAGATGCAACTCGGTGATTCGCGAGCCATAGAGTTTGAGTATATCAAACAGCGCGACGGCCGAGTTTCCCGCGCCGCGGTAAACCCAGTGGGCATCGAGGCAGAGCGTCACATCGGCCGGGTCGGTCCCAACCATCATGTGATGAAACTCACGGGCGGCGTTACGTAATTCGATATCGTGATTATGATAAGCGAGAATCAATCCTAAAGACCGCAATTCCCGGCCCAATTTCTCTAACGCCGCCGCCTGGACTTTGAGTTGAGCATCATCTTTGTTTTCCGGTCCGCCCCAGCGGATCGGGCTGGGATTCGTCACGATGATTTTCGTGCCGATTTCTTTGGCTTTCCGGGCGATGGCCAGTACGGCTTCGATACTCTCGTCTGCCTTGGCACGCTCGTGCAGTGTACTGTTGACGTAGAGCGACCGCATTTCGAGACGATGTTTTTTCAATAGAGGTACGAGTCGCTCGATTTCCTGGGGATTATTCGCAAGCGGCTCATAACCGTCAAGAGTGCAGCCGGCAAGCTCGCCAAGCCCGGCATCCAGCTCTTTATTAAAATCCCGATTGTCTCGTCGATAGAACACGGTCCAGGGATACTGGTTGCAAGCTAAATACAATTCATTCCGCTCACGTTGCCGGGCGAAAGAGGTTTTCGCTCCTACAACCATCGCGCCACCTGCCAGTGTGGCGTTTTTGACAAATTCTCGACGGGAAATCGTGTTTTCTTGCATAATCGGATGCTCCTCTACCTTTCTACTTTTCACTTTTTGCCTTTTCCAGGGCTTGCTCAGCTTCAATACGTTCGGTGATATCGCGGATGCTCTCGCGGTGTCCGAGGGATTTGCCCTTGTCGTCATAGATCGGCTGCCAGGACATCGCCGCCCAGATCACCTGACCGTTCTTGCGGACGATCCGGAATTGGACGTCGTTGCCCGTGCTGCCCTCGCAGGCCTTACGAAACGCCCTCGTGATGCGGTCGCGGTCTTCCTTATCAATGACGGGCGCCGGGTAATCCGGCATCGCCATGATCTCTTTGATACTATAGCCGGTGATACGCGTTGCCGCCGGATTAGTCCATAACATCCGCCCGTTCGGGCCGATCCAGACTTCCCAGTCGTACGTATAATCCGCGATGGCCCGGAAGCACTGGTCGGTCATGCGGGCGACTAATTCGGTGCGTTTGCGGGCACTAATATCGTCATAAACGGCGACGACGTGACCTGAAGGAAGTCGATAGACATGGTTCTCCCGCCAGCCGGCAATACGTTCGTCTTTGTAGATTGAAATGGGATGATGTTCCGATTTGCCTGTCTTGTACACCCGGCGGAAAACATCTAACAGACCAAACTGATTGACGCCCGGAAAGACTTCGGAGACACTTTTGCCGATCAACTCTTCTTTCCGGAGGTGCTCGATTTGCTCGGCGGCCGGATTGAAATCGACGAAGATGAAATCTTCGCCGTCACGCACGGCTTCGTAGATCGCGACACCGCTGTTGACGTGATCGAACAGGACCTCGAATTTCGCCTTCCATTCTTCGGGTTGATTCTTTATATCCCGTTTGTTATTGCACATCTCTGCCTTTGGTCCGCTATCGGCGCCCATATTTCACCTCCGCGGTTAAAATGCAATGATAAGGACAATTTTCATATTATACTATGATTTCATCGAGCCTGTTCACATATAGTTGAAACACCTGCCGCTTCTATTGTAGAAGGCTTCCGGGAACCTGACAACATAGAAATTCAAAGCTGTGTGTCGATTTTGAAATAGACGGCTGTGGTTTCGACTTCGTTATGCCACGGCGTTGCCCAATTGATAGACGATCAACGTCAGAAGATAAGCAAGAGCGGTCAAAGCAAAAAATTGAAAGAAGGCCCATCGCCAGGAGTGGGTTTCTTGCTTTGTCATGGCCACCGTGGCAACGCAGGGCGCGTAGATCAGGCAGAATAACATGATACAAAAACCCGTCAACGGCGTGTAATTTGCTCGTAATCGCTCTCGGAGCGTTGTTGTTCCTCCATCCGAACTACCGACGGCGTAAACGATGGCTAATTGTGAAACGAAGACTTCCTTGGCGGCGGTCGCGCCGATAAGGGCGGTACCGATTTTCCAGTCGAAACCCAGTGGTTTGATAGCGGGCTCTATGGCCCGGCCCAATCGACCGATGACGGAATGCTCCAAAACGGTCTGCCGGGCCTGCTCGTCGTCCAGGTTTGCCAGTGTTTCTTCGCTCGGTTTCGGGTAGCTGCTGGCAAGCCAAAGTAGAACGGAAATGACCAGGATGATGGTTCCGGCCTTGCGAAGGTACATCCAGCCTCGTTGCCACATATGAATCGCCACGGATTTCAACGTCGGTACGCGATAGGGAGGTAATTCCATGACAAATGGAATTGTTTCGCCCTGGAGGAGGGTCAGGCGCAGTATTTTAATACAGATAATTGCCAGGGCGATACCGATCAGATAAATGAACCACATCATCGGACCGTGCCAACGAGGGGCGAAAAACGCCGGGATCATGAGCGCATAAATCGTCAGCCTGGCACCACAGCTCATTAAAGGGATGACCATGATCGTCGTGAGCCGGCTGCGTCTGTTTTCAAGGATACGCGTGGCCATAATCGCCGGGACGGAGCAGCCGAAGCCGATGAGCATCGGAATGAAACTCTTGCCGTGCAGGCCGATCTTGTGCATAATACGGTCCATGATGAAGGCCGCCCGGGCCATGTAGCCGGTGTCTTCCAACAGCGCAATCGCCATAAACAACAGTAGTATATTGGGTAAAAAGACCAGCACCCCCCCCACCCCTCCTATAACGCCGTCGATTAACAGAGATTTGAGCCAGACAGCACTGTCGGCCGGCCAGGAATGGGCGATGGCCCGGGAGGCCCACTCGAAAAACATCTCAAGCCAGCCCATCGGATAGGCGCCGATCTTGAACGTGAGAAAGAACACCAGATACATGAGAATTAGGAAAATCGGCAGCCCCAAAATACGATTGATAACGATCGCGTCAATCATATCACTGTAATTGTGACGTGATTCGACCGTCATTTTGATCGTTTCCTGGCAAGCCCCTGAAATGAATCCGTAGCGGCGATCCGCCATGACGACTTCCGGCTCGTCGCCGAAGATACTCTTGAGATGATCGACACTGCGTCGAACGGCATTGAGGATTTCCCGGTCCCGGACTTTCTCCGTGACGTCATCGTCTTGCTCGAGCAGCTTAACCGCCAGCCATCGGGCCCCGTATTGCCCCGTCAGTTCTTGCTCTTTATCGACAATCAACGTGACGAGTGCGGATAGTTCGTGTTCGATTTCTTCTCCATAGTTGATCCTGTGTTTGCGGAGGGTCGGTTCCCGGCGGACCGTCTTGACAACGGCGTCGAGCAGCTCTTTTTTGCCCTTGCCCTTATTGCCGATCATGGGGACAATCGGCGCTTCCAGAAGCTGAGACATTTGCTCGATGTTAAACACCAGACCCTTCTGCTGGGCCACGTCGCTCATATTGAAGGCCAATACGAGCGGGACATTCATTTCAATAAGCTGCGTCGCCAGGTAGAGATTTCGCTCGATATTGGATGCATCGACGATATCCACGACGACATCCGGCCGCTTCCGGATAATAAAATTGCGGGCAACGAGCTCTTCCACCGAGAAGGCCGTGAGGCTGTACGTTCCCGGCAAATCCACGAGCGTCATCTCGACGTCGTCGTATTTGCAGATCCCTTCCTTCTTTTCGACGGTGACGCCGGGATAATTGCCCACGTGCTGACGGGCGCCGGTCAGGAAGTTGAAGATCGTGGTCTTACCGCTATTCGGATTGCCCGCTAAGGCGACTGTGATGTTCTTCATGATCGCAAGGACATACCATGATTTTCTGGGCCATTCCTCTGCCCAGCATCATCCGTGAGCCTTTGACGCTGATGATGAAGGGGCCGGGGTGGCCGTTATTGACAACAGTGATGACGGTATTGGGTACGAGTCCCATCGAAGCCAATCGGCTGTTCAGACCGCGTCCGGCTGCAATAGAGGCCAGTTTGACGGAGGCGCCCGACTGAACGGTCGACAGGGGTTGAGTGTACTTTTGCTCCATATCCTGCTTTCTAATCGATCTTACGTCGCTTACGGCCGATTTTATAGAATTGCCTGAACTCATCCGCCAAATCATAGCCATTTTTGCCCGCTTGAGTCACAAAATCGATAAAACACAATAACCGGGTAATGATCTCCGGGCCCAGCGCATGCTCGGCCTTGCAGGCGGCCTGTTGGGCCAGGTCCGGCTCAATCCCTAAGACGTTGATGAAAAAAGCCTTAAGGATATTGTGTTTTCGTACGATTTCCCCCGCCGCCGCTTTGCCCGACTCGGTCAGCCTCACGTAATCGTAGGGTTTATAGTGAACGAGTTCCTTTTTCTTCAATACCCTGAGCGCACCCGTCACAGAGGATCTGGACACATCGAGCATTTTCGCTATGTCCTTGCTGCGAGC
>Ga0272441_10007926_pt1 | contig 17055 bp, 15 predicted proteins | sample SSMProp6N_FD_193582 | JGI IMG/M metagenome (GOLD analysis project Ga0272441, IMG submission 193582) | Marine sediment archaeal communities from Little Sippewissett salt marsh, Falmouth, MA, United States - SSM-Prop-6N | ecosystem: Environmental > Aquatic > Marine > Wetlands > Sediment ...
CCCGGCATGCCCGATCAGGATCACGCGATAGCCACGCTTCACATACCGCCGAACCTCGACGTGCACCTTGCGCACCAGCGGGCACGTGGCATCGATCAGCCGGAGCCCCTGGTGTTCGGCCTCGGCATAGACGGCAGGCGGGGAACCGTGCGCCGAGAGGATGGTCACGGAACCAGCCGGCACCTCGTCGAGCTCGTCGACGAAAGCCGCGCCAAGGGCCCGCAACCGCTCAACGACGTGGAGGTTGTGAACGATTTCCTTGCGGACGTAGACCGGCGGCCCGTAGTGCTCGAGCGCGAGCTCGACCACGCGAATCGCCCGTTCCACTCCTGCACAGAACCCGCGTGGCTTGGCCAGCATCACCCGCATTCGTGATCCTTTCGCCGATCCAGTCATCCCCCCGGGCCACCGCCGGCCCGGCTGCCGATCTGATTCCACGGGATTATAGACGGCTGGGAGGGCCGCACCCGGTTCTATTCGACGCTGACGAATTTGCGGACGACGCCTTCGAGTTCCTCGGGCGAATACGCCCGCTTCAGATCGATGGGCAGGAAGGCCCCGTGCGCGTGCTCGCTGGCGAGGATCAGCATGCGTCCCACCCGCGTATGCCCCATCTCCTGGGGTGTATGGCCCACAATGATCAGGTCCACGCCGAGCCGCTGCGCGTAGCGCTCGACGACCTCCGGGGTCTGAAACCGCCCCCACACCAGCGCGTAGGCCGCCCCGCCCGGCTCCATGTCCGCCTGAGTCGGGATGCGATCGAAGACCGACAGATCGAAGGCGTCCACGTACAGCCCGTCGGGGAGGCTGTGAGCGAGGAAGATGCCGTTTCCGGTGCGTGCCGCCAGCGGCAACGATGTGATGTAATCATCCACGGCCTCGAGCACGTTGCCGGCCTTGTCGCCAAACCGCTCCTGAACACCTTGCTCGAAGTCGGCCAGGACGCAGCGCCCGCCCTTGGTGATCTCGTGCCGGCACAGTTGGGACAGCTCATGATTCGATTGGAGGAAGAACACGTTGTCGGGGTACTGGCACTTCCACTCGACCGCGCGCAGGAGCAGGTCGATCGACGCATCGGATCCTCCCAGCGGCAGAGGTTCGGTATGAATCAGCTCGTGCAGCACCACCATTCGCCCAGGGCTCCGCTCGAGCGCACAGAAGCGTTGCAGCTTCTCGAAGTTTCGCACGTTGCCGTGCATGTCGCCGGTCATCACCAGCTGCCCCGCTGTACCGAACGTCAGCAGCGCCCCCTTGCGATTGGGATCCTCGCGGTTGAGGTCCGCTGCCTCGTGAAGCAGATCGGCGGCAGCTCGTGCATCCGCTTTCAACGTCACACCATCCTTGTCGCGTTGCGGTCCGGGACGACCCCTCGATTCCCGGAAGTACGTCCCCCGTGTCATCGCTGAGTACCGCCGCTTCTGGCCCGTGGTCGCGGCTGATCCCGCCCCAGAAGATGCTCGACCACCTCCAGCCGGGACAAAACCTGGCGCATATCGCGAGGCCGGCGTTGCTTCGCCGTCTCACAGCATTCGAGAATCAGCTTCGAGAGGGGCGGTGGAACCTTCGGGTTCAGCTCGTGTGGGGGCGCGTTCCCGCGGCGCGATTCGAGCGCGATGCGCGTGGCCGTGGATGACGCGGGGGAGATCATGGTCTTGAACCACTTTCCCGTCACGACCCAGTACATGGTCGCGCCCAGATTGAAGACATCCGTTCGCTGGTCGATCTGCCGCCGCTGCACCTGCTCGGGCGCGATGTAGTCGGGCGTCCCCTGCACCCGCTCTTTGGTGTGTCCGAGCGGGCAACTCTGGCCGAAATCGATGATCTTCACCCCCCCAGCGCGGGTCAAGAGGATGTTGTTCGGCTTGATATCCGCGTGGGCGTAGCCGGCCGTGTGGAGCGCGTGCAGCCCTTCGGCCACCTTGCTGAAAACGGACACAATCGCCCGCAAGTCCTCCGGGCACTCGTCCTCGAGCCGCTCGCCGTCGACGTACTCCATGACCAGGGCGAGTTCACGCGTCCGCAGCCACTTGCGAACACGCACGATGTCGTAGCATCGCCGAAGGCACTCGTGATCCAAGCTCCGTCCAACTTCGTATTCGTTCTCGGCCTGGGCAATGAACCGATCGTCATCGATACCGCGACGCACGATGTGCTTGATCGCCACGCTCCGCCCGCGCGCGACATCCCGCCCCAGGCTGATCACCGCTCCGGCTCCCCGGCCAATACGGCCGACGATCTCATAACCGGGCAGGATGGGGATCGCACGTGTCGGCATCGATTTTCTTACCCATGAAAAGAGGCGGTGTCGCCCAACCTCTGAGGCGAGCCACCGCCCCGCTAGCCGTTACGGCAAACGGGTGTCCGACGCCGGTAGACCACCCGCACCCCGGACACTTCCGTCCCCCAGCGCCTACGTCACTCAATAATCTGCTTGCGCAGAAGAAAATCGCACAGATCCGCTGCCTGCACCGGCAAGGCTTCATTGTGGCGCACATCGGAATCGACCGCCAGCCGCACGGGCACCAGATCGCGACCACTGGCCCGACTCATATTCTGAAGGGCCCACAACAACGTCCGCTTCTGCTCGTTGCTGAGCCGATCGGCTTCCGATCCAACCACCGCAAGCCGAACCCGCGGATCACCGGCGCTCCACGCCGGCTGTCCCTCCGCCGATACGACGCACAGGCTGCGACCGTCATCGGGCACGAGCACCGCGTCATCGCTCATGTCCGGACGGACATAAACCACCTCGACCTCCTGAATCGGAATGGCGCGCTCCGCGATCAGGCTCACGTCCCCTTGCCAACGCGGCGTGCCCGGTTCCAGCCATAGCAGAACCTGGGCTCCGACCGTCATGGACAGGATCAGTGCGACGACGATGGAAGTGTTGCGCTTGTCGGCAGTCATGAGCCAGTCCCTCGCTCGACCGCGTGGCGTCCCTGCCACGCGTCTTTTTACCGCATCGAGCGCCGCGGTGCAACAAGGTCTGCGCCATTTCCGTGCGTGGCGCACGAAACGTATTCTCTCCTATACTATCGTCATGTGGCGACATTTCCTACGAGCGATGTGGATCCTCGCGCTCGCACTGTGCGGGACAGCGGTTCCGTCCGTCGCGGACACGGTGGTCCTTCGAAACAAGCCCCCCTTCCGCCACGTGAAGATCACCGACTACCGTAACGATCAGCTCGTGTTTCGAGGGGTTTCGCAGCAGTTCCTCCGCAAGCCTCTCGCAGAGGTCGAACGGTTCGCCATCGAGGGGCATCCGGCCCTTAACGCCGCCGAGGAAGCCGCCGCCGACAAACGCTGGCACGCGGCCGCCACCGCCTATGAGAGGGCCCTGGCCCAAGTCCGGGAACCGTGGGTGCGGAAGCTGATTCACGTTCGCCAGCTTGTGGCGTGTGATCGGGCCGGGGAGTTTGGCCGTGCGATTCGGACGCTCGTCGACGTGGCGCGCCGGGATCCGTCGGCCGTAACACGCTACACCCCCGATCAGCCCGGACCTCCGGGATCGGTGGCCAACCGCGAGGCCCGCGCCGCGTTGGAGAAAGCGCTCGCCGGTGAGCTGGCCCCGCCCACGGACCAGGCACTGCGAACGCTGCTCTTGGAAGTGCTGCTGTGTGACGACGTGGAACCGCTACCGTCCGGTTTCGAGCCCCCGGCCGCCTCCCAGCCCTCGCCGACGACGGCCCCATCGCGTCGCCCCACGCTGGGAATCCTCCCGGAGCCCGCCGACGAAGCCCAACCACTACGCGTCAAGACGCCCGCCGTCCGACTTTCGGCCGACTCGCTGGTGCTGCGAGCGGCTCGGGCGGCCATCGCCGCGGCTGAGTACCAGCGAGCAGCCCGTCTGCTCCAGCGCGGGCTGCCGTACGTCACCAAGGAAGATCGGCCGGCCTGGCTGCTGCTCCAATACCGCTGCCAGATCGACCTCGGCCAGCCGGCTCAGGCCGCATCCCAGTTGTTGCGCATCGCGGAAACCGACGCGGTTCCACCCCGAGCGACCTTGGCGCTATACTATGCGGGCGTTGCTCACGAGCGGCTGGACCGGCCGGATGTCGCCGAGACGCTGTATCGTGAAATCCTTCAGCGCTCCGACGCCCCGGACGAGGTCGAGGCCCTGGCTCGAACGGGTTTGGCGCGGGTCAAGCATTGAGCGACGCGACAACCCCACAACCAAGACAGGCGATGCATACGAACCCCCGCACCTACTACCTGGAGACGTTCGGCTGCCAGATGAACGTGCTCGACAGCCAGCTCGTCGAGGGGCAACTCCGCGAGCTCGGTATGCGGCGTGTCGATTCGGCCCGTACCGCGGACATCATCCTCTTCAACACGTGCAGCGTGCGGCAGCATGCGGAGGACAAGGTTCTTTCGCGGCTGGGCCGGCTGAAGCGGCTCAAGCAACGCCGCCCGGGAGCCATTGTCGGGGTGATCGGGTGTATGGCCGAGCGGCGAAAGGAGGCGCTGTTTGCCAGCGTTCCGCATCTCGATCTGCTGTGCGGTCCCGGGCTGCTCCATCGCCTGCCGACACTGCTGGAAGAGGTCTGGGACCGTCACGAGCGGGTGGCGGCACTCTCCGGCTCGCAGTCCCGCCGCATAGAGGTCCTCCAGCGGTCGCTGGAGAACGACGAGATGGAGAAGTTGGATCTATCCCGGCGGCCGAGCCCGGAAGACAACGTCGTGCAGTCGTACATCCGCGTGCAGCGAGGTTGCGACAAGTTCTGCACGTACTGCGTGGTGCCGTTCGTCCGCGGGCCCGAACTAAGCCGACCGCCGGCTCACATCCTCGAAGAAGCCCGGATGCTGGCCGACCGCGGCTGCCGCGAGATCACGCTCCTGGGCCAGACGGTCAATTCGTATGCCTATTCGGAGAATGGCCGCCGGGTCGGGCTGGCGCAGCTCCTGGAGCGCGTGCACGCGATCGACGGCATTGATCGGATCCGCTTCGTGACCAGCTTCCCCGCGGACTGGGACGAGGATATTTTTCGTGTCGTGCGCGGTTTCCCGCGCGTTTGTCCCTATCTGCACATCCCCGCTCAGAGCGGGTCGAACCGCATCCTCAAGGCCATGAATCGCGGCTACACGGTCGAGGAGTACCTGCGGCTCATGGACACCGCCCGCGAGTACGTGCCCGATATCGCGCTGGCAGGTGATTTCATCGTCGGATTCTGCGGCGAGACCGAAGAGGACTTCGAAGCCACCGCCAATCTGGTTCGACGCGTCGAATACAAGGGCGTTTTCGTCTTCAAGTACTCACCGCGCCCGGGCACGAGTGCGGAGCGTGCCAAGACGGACGATATCCCGACCGATGTGAAGGCAAGGCGGAACAACGACCTGCTGGCGGTACAACGCGAGATCAGCCTGCGGCAGAAACGAGCGATGATCGGCCAGACCGTCGAGGTTCTTGTCGAGGGATACAGCCGCCCTGCCCTGCGAGCACGGGCTGCAGAGGAAGCCGCTCAAAACCCGGGGGCCGGCGCCGCGGCGCCTATGCCCACCGAATCCGGCATCCACGCCAGCGTGCACCAGCTCACCGGGCGCACACCGCACGACATGATCGTCGTCTTCGACGGCGATTCCAGCCACATCGGCGCGCTCGTCAACGTGCGTGTGGACTCCGTTTCACCGCTCACGCTGCTTGGGCAGCTCACATCTGTGGTCTCACCGCGCCGGTAGAGAGTCCTCTTCACGGGATGGCTTGCGCCAGGCAATAGGACGCGTCCGGGAAACGCGCACGTGGCTCAACCGAATGTGGCACGCCCTTGGCACGTGTGTTACACTTCCATTGATTGGTGTGAAAGGCTGGAAATCGGGCGGCAAGGGGGAGTGATGCGCTGGCCAGCCACGTGGTCCACCCGAGGCCACACCACCCTCGTCTCCCCCAACCCGCAGCATGTCACCACTTCTGGTAGGAGGCGAGCCATGAAACGGACATGGACGTGTCTGGCGCTGGGAGCACTGCTCGGCTCTGCTCCCGTGGGTTGGGGGGATGCACCTCTGTTCTTCTGTATGTGCTCCGAAGGTGAGTTCGGCGTGCCGGGTCATTATCTCTATCCGGTGGACGCGGTGAGCTATCCGATGGTGGAGTTCACTGTCGGCACGAACGACCTCGATGTGGCCAACTACACCAACGTCCTGACGCCCCCCGGGTGGAGCTTCACTGCGGAACCCGTGGGCATGCACCACGCCCACGGCGTGCTCACGTTGCATGGCAGCATCTCGCCCGGACCGTGCTACTGCCTGACGCAGGGACGCGTACGGTGGTGGACGGACGATCCGCAGTATGCCGTCGAGATCTTCACCTTCGGCTTCAATCACCCCTGGCGAGCCGAGGATGTCGGGTACGCGCTGGTGACGCGCCGCGAGGGACCACCGCCGGAGTACTACACCTTCTGCGAATTCTGGGACAGCCCGGTCGGTTGGGGACAAGGCCCGCTGCACGGCCCATCGGCCGCACCCGAGAGCTGTTGGGACAACGGGGAATGTGTCGAGGGCGACTATTGCGCCAAGGAGGTTGGCGATTGCGATGGCCAGGGTCACTGCTGGCCGCGCCCGCAGATCTGTCCAACGCTCCTGGACCCGGTCTGCGGCTGCGATGGCGACACCTACCCCAACGACTGCGTAGCGGCCATGGCCGGCGTCAACGTCGACCACTGGGGCGCGTGTGAAGGTTGGCCTTGCTGGAACAACGAGGAGTGTGGCGGCGAGACCGTCTACTGCGCCAAGGCCGTCGGGGATTGTGACGGCCAGGGAACGTGTCAGTTCCGCCCGACCGTCTGCGCCGCAGTCTGGGATCCGGTGTGCGGCTGCGATGGCGTGACCTACAGCAACGCCTGCTTCGCCGCTATGGCCGGCATGAGCGTCGACTATCCGGCGCCCTGCCAAGTCGACGGCGACCTCGATTGCGACGGCGACGTCGACTTCGACGACATCGACCCGTTCGTCCTCGCGCTGGCGGGCGCAGACGTGTACCTGGCGCAGTATCCCTACTGCAACTGGCTCAACGGCGACTGTGACCACGACGAGGACGTGGATTTCGACGATATCAACCCGTTCGTCGACATGCTGGGCTTCTGACAGACTGAGAGCATGGCCAGCGGTCTCTTGCTCATTCGACAGGCTCGGCCGTACGATCCCCAGGGTCATGCCACTGTCGACACTTGAGCACTGCCCGGTTTGTGCGCACGACCTGACGGACCGGGCGCCGCCCAACCGCTGCCCGCAGTGCGGTTTCGAGTACGACGAGAACACGCGCGTCTGGCGATCGAGCCAGTCGTGGCCTCGTCTCGCCGTGATCTACGCCGCGGTGGGGTTCATCCTCGGGCTCATGGTCGCGGCACTTGACCGGCTTGGCGCCAAGCATGCGACGTATCCCATCCTGCCGATACTCGGTGCACTGGTCGCCCCGGCGATCGGTCTGTTGTTCCGCCGTATCATCGGCGGGCGGATCAGCGGCCGCTTCGTCGCGCTCACACCCCGCGGTATCCTGGTCGGCACCCGCAGCCGCCCGTTGCTCGTGCCATGGACGGATTACGATCGACTCGGCGAGCAACGCGGCGTTCCCAAGCTGTACCGGCACGCCAAGCCCCTGCTCATCCCGCTCGACGACATCTTCGCCAATCCAGCGGAGCTCGTTGCGTTTCGCGACGCGCTGAAGGAAGCCGCGCGGCGATATCGCCAGGCATCCGGCCCCCACCGGGACAAGTAGGTTCGCGTAGATTCCGCCAAGTCAACGAGTTCCAGCCCCCCCCCGACGCGCCGCCACCTGCAAACGGGCGATCCGCCCCAACCATGCCGTCTGAAAATCCACCATCCGACAATAAACGACACCCTCAGGCGTTTTTCTCAGCGAGGAGTGATGGGAAGCCCATCGCGACGACACGCCACCTTCATGCAGGGAGACAGGACCCATGCGAAACCACAATGCCTCACTAGCCATGGTGTGCGCGATCGCACTCGCCGCGACGGCCGGTGTGTACGCGCAGCCGGATGCCATCGCAGCGCCGACAGGCGCGCCAGAGGTCGGGGGTGAACCGCTGCCACCGCCACCGTGTGGCATCATGACCATCGCCAAGGGCGAGCTGTGTGCGTTTCAGCACGACAACCCGAACTTCATGGGGGCTGATCTCGTCATCCGTGACCCCGATGCGTGGATGGCGTTCTGGGCCGCGCTGACCGGCGAGAACAACCCGCCGCCCCCGGTCGATTTTCGGCGCGATGTCGTCATTGCCGCCATGCAGGGGCCACAACCTACCCAGGGAGGCCCGAACATCTCCATCGTCGACGTGAATCCGGAGGGCCCCTTCGCCACGGTCGTCATTGTCGATGACGAACGCCCCGGGGACTTGCCGGCTTGCAGCAACCCTTTCCACGTCGTGGCCGTCTGCCGGCAGGTCCTGCGCCCGCACCGTTCGCTGAATTTCCTGCACGTTCGCCCGATGCCCGAAGCGGGGACAGTGGTGGGGCGTGTTCTGGCCGCATGGCCTGATGAAGACCCGGGGCCGCTGCCGGGTGCCCACGTCATGCTCGCCAGTGAGAACAGCGAGCCGCGGCACGCCGTCTCGGGTCGGGACGGCAGCTACTTCTTCGTGAATGTGCCGCCCGCGCCGTATGTGCTAATCGCCGAGCATCCCGGGTTCGAGCCGGCCGAGTTTCCGATCGAGATTCCGCCGAACGCGCTCGTCGCGCACGACTTCATCCTCACCCCCCAGCCGCCACCGCCACCCGGAACGATCCAGGGACAGGTTCTGGGCGCGAATCCCGACGGTGATCCGCTGCCCCTTCCGAACTCACGCGTCGACCTGTTTCGAGATGAGGAGCCGGTGGCTCACCGCATCACCAACGATGACGGCTTCTTCGTCTTCGAGGAAGTCCCTCCCGGGGGCTACCGGCTGGTTGCCTCGCACGAGGGTTTCATCCCGCAGGAATTCATAGCCGAAGTGGAGCCCGAAGGCGTGGTGCAGCACACGTTCATCCTCCCACGCCACGAGGCCTGCGGAGCGTTCCTGGGTCGCGTGATGGGCCTGCTCGACAACACGCGCCAGGTCCCGCTCGCCGGGGCGCTGGTGCAGCTACTCGGGCCCGACGGCGTAGTCCGGGAAGTTCAGACGGACCGACGTGGCCGGTTCGCCATGCTCGATGTTCCCCCGGGCCCATACCTCGCCCGAGCCGAAGCCGAGGGTTGGGCTCCCGAGGAAGCCGATGTCGAGATTGTGCCCGGCGAGCCCACGTGCCATGTGTTCCGGCTGCACCGCCTGCCCGGTCTGTCTGAGAAGTAGCACTTCATCGCCTTCTGACGGCATGTCGCTGGTGGACCTCGGTCACCCGGCGACATGCCGTCGGCCTTGCGCTGCCGTCGACGGTCCCAGTCAGCGGAGTCGGCGGCGACCTACGCCCGGCTCATCGAGCGTGGTACACTCCCAAGCATCATGTCGAACGACCACACCACCACCGCCCCCCTGCTGCGCGTGCAAGATTTGCGTACCTACTTCCCCGTACGCAGCGGTCGCTTCGGCACCACTCGGCGTGTGGTCAAATCCGTTGACGGCGTCTCCTTCGAGCTTCATCGGGGCAAGACCCTCGGCCTGGTGGGCGAGAGCGGCTGTGGAAAGACGACCCTGGCGCGCACCGTCCTGCGCCTGACCGCGGCCACAAGCGGTACCGTCACCTTTGATGGCCAGGACGTCTTCGCGATGGCCCCGCGCGACGTCCGCCGGCTACGCCGCCATATGCAGATCGTCTTCCAGGACCCCGTCGGCAGCCTGAACCCACGCCTGCGGGTCGGAACGATCGTCGGCGAGGCACCGGTCGTGCACGGCCTCGTTCACTCGGCCGCAGAGGCGGATCGGCTTGTCGCCGACCTGCTCACCCGCGTCGGCCTGTCGCCAGACGACCGATATCGGTATCCGCATGAGTTCTCCGGCGGTCAGAGGCAGCGCATCGGCATCGCGCGGGCATTGGCGTTGCAGCCCAGCCTGATTGTCTGCGACGAGCCGATCTCGGCCCTCGACGTGTCGATCCAGGCCCAGATTCTCAACCTGTTGGCCGATCTCCAGCACGATCTCGGCCTCACCTACCTCTTCATCGCGCACGATCTGGCCGTCGTACGGCACGTGAGCGACAACGTGGCGGTGATGTATCTTGGCAAGATCGTGGAGCAGGCCCCCACCAGCCAGCTTTTCAGCGACCCGCGTCATCCGTACACCCGCGCGCTGCTCGCCTCCGCTCCGGATTTCGTGCCGCTGGGCGACGCCGGCACGCCTCGGATGCTCGCCGGCGAGCCGCCGAGCCCGATCGACCCACCGCCCGGCTGCGCATTCCATCCACGCTGTCCGATTGCCGTAGGTGAATGCGGGCGGAGCACGCCGGTTCTCGAAACGCCGGCCGGCCTCCCTGCGGATCATCGCGTGGCGTGTTTTCGCGCAGATGAACGGACCGAGGCGCGAGAATCGCCCGCCCCGACGCGACAGACTTCAAACGCTGATGGGTCCTGAGTCCCCCGGCAACCGTCAACGGCTGGCCCGTGACGGATCGCTAAACCTCCATGATCTCCTTCGACTTCTCCTGAACCATGGCGTCGATCTGCTTGCAGGCCTTGTCCGTCATTTCCTGGACTTCTTCCTCTCCGGCCTCGACATCGTCCTCGGTCATCGTCTTCGCTTTCTTCTCGGCCTGGAGAAGCTTGTTCGCGTCGCGGCGTAGATTCCGCACAGCCACCTTCTGCTGCTCCGCAAGCTGCCGCACGCGAGCGACGAGCTGATCACGGCGCTCTGTGGACAGGGCTTGCACCGGCAGACGAATCATCTTCCCATCGTTCTGCGGGTTAATCCCCAGCTCGCTCTTCTCAATGGCCCGCTGGATGTCCTTCAGCGTACCCGGGTCGAAGGGCTTGATCACGATCACGTTGCCCTCGGCCACCGCCAGATTCGCCAGTTCCCTCAGCCCCATCGTGGCGCCATAGGACTCCACGTTCACCTTGAGGCTGTCGACCAGCCCCGTCGAGGCACGTCCCGTGCGCAGACCGCGGAGTTCCTGCCTGAGGAACTCGACGGATTTGTCCATCTGGTCCTGCGCTTCCAACAAGATGTCTTCGCTCGCCATGACTGACACTCCTGCCCATCCGCGACGCTGCGCGAGATGCTCGGAGAGCATAGCAGCGTACATCATGAACGACAAGCGAACCAGCACCACGGCCGTCGCCCACCGTCGGGCGTTGGCGAAAGGTAACACCCGTTGCCAAAAAACAGCAGCGGACGCCAAGTCGCGCCGGGTGGCTGCCGATAATACAAGACGGAACGGGCGGGCAGCCGACATGCCAACGGGCCCAATCATCAGCGGCAGGCCAACGCGCCGAGAATGAAGGAGAACATCGAGTGCAGATCATCTTCGTAACCGGCGCGGAGGGGTTCATCGGACGACATGTTCTGAAGCACTTGGAAGCGGCTGGGTACGAGGTCATAGCGGGGGTCCGCAATCGCGCACGGAAACTTGCTCACGAGCGAAACCACGGTCGTGCAATGGTGTGCGACGTGGCCGATGCGATCAACGTCGCCCGTGTCATCGCGACCGTCCGCCCCGATGGCATCATTCACCTCGCCAGCGTCACGAACCCCGCGGTCGCCCATGAGGAACCGTTGTCGGCCTACCAGACGACCGTCACCGGTTGGGCCAACCTGCTCGACGCAGTCCGGCGTTGCGTGCCGCGTGCCCGGGTCGTCTTGACCAGCGCATGCGATGTGTATGGCAATGCGGGCGCTGATGGGAGTGCGTTGACGGAGGACATGCCGCCCGCCCCAATCACGACGATCGGCTCCTGGAAACGGATTGCGGAGACCGTGGCGGACGTATTCTACCGCGATTATCACCTGAATATCGCCGTTGCGCGGCCCTTCCACTGCACGGGCCCGGGCCAATCGGACCAGTTCTTCTTCGGGGCGATCGCCCGTCGGCTGGCAGCCTGGAACCCGGACGGCGAGTACGACGAACTGCGTGTGCCCGATCTCGACTGCCAGCGCGACGTCCTCCACGTGGACGACGTCGCGGCGGCCTTCGAGCATCTCCTATGTGGCGGGCGACCCAACAAGGTCTACAACATCTGCTCCGGCACGGCGCTCACCTGCCGCGAACTCGTCAGCGCGATGATCGCCGAGACCGAGCACTCGATCCGGCTGTCGGATCTGCCGACGGACGAGGCCGCCGACCAGGTCTCCATTCTGCGCGGGGACAACGGGAAGATGCAGCGGGAGTTCGGCTGGACCCCCGCGCGGACGGCGATGGAGGCCGTCCAGGAACTCGTGAGAAGCCACAGCGACCATTTGGCCACCACGGCCAAATAACGCTGTCCTCCGGGGGGGAAAGAAGATGAGCCGCAGCGGGTCCGGGGCAGGCCTCGGGCCCGCTTCTCGTCGGTGAGGGCGTCGTGGATAGCCGATGTTTTCCCCTTGGCAAGCGAGGCAGCTTCTCCTATACTGTGGGGCTCTGCGTTGCAGAATGCCAACGCGTCACTGAAATGGGCCGGGCTGTGCCCGGTCTGCCGGCTGTTTCTGCGGAGTCCCGCATGGCTGTCAAACTGCGACTGAAACGCATGGGGCGAAGGCATCGGTCCTTCTTCCGGCTCAGCGCGATGGATTCGCGCTCTCCGAGAGATGGACGCGTTCTCGAGGAACTCGGGACCTACGACCCGATGAACAAAAACTCGGATCAGCAGGTGAAACTCGTCGAGGATCGGATCAAGCACTGGTTGAGCGTCGGAGCAGTTCCCAGCGAAACGGTCGCCAGTCTGCTCAAGAAGCAAGGGATCTCGGTTCGGTGACACCACCCGTCCGGCCCATGGTTGGTCTCAATGATGCGGATCGACATCATAACGCTGTTTCCGGAGGCCATGCAGCCGTATCTCACGGCCAGCATCCTCGGCCGCGCCCAGAGCGCGGGCATCGTTGAGATCCACGTCCATCAGCTTCGCGACTATGCCCACGGCCCACACAGGACGGTAGACGACCGGCCCTTCGGCGGCGGTCCGGGCATGGTACTAATGTGTCAGCCCGTCGTGGACGCCGTCGAGGCCATTGAGCCTTTGGACGCACGCACGGCCCTGCGGATTCTTCTGACCCCGCAGGGCTCTTCGTTTACCCAGGAAACCGCACACCGCCTGGCCGAGTGTGACCGTCTGCTGCTCGTCTGCGGCCACTACGAGGGCTACGACGAACGCATCGTCGAGCTGCTCGAGCCGGAAGAGATCAGCCTGGGTGACTTCGTGATGAGCGGGGGCGAGCCTGCGGCACTGGCCGTGATTGACGCTGTCGTCCGGCTCCTTCCCGGGGCCCTGGGGAACGACGACGCTACCGCGGACGAATCCTTCCAGCAGAAGACGCTCGAGTATCCGCAGTATACCAGGCCGCGCGATTACCGCGGCCGCAACGTGCCCGACGTGCTGCTCTCCGGAAATCACGCCGAGATCAGGACATGGCGTCGGGCGCAATCAGAAGCGCGAACCCGTCGGCGGCGACCGGATCTTCTCGAGGATCACGCCGGCAGCTTTCCAAATAGATCGTGTTGTTCCCAGTTCCGCGTGTGCTCGTCGGCGACCACCGTCTCGAGCGCTTCAGCGAAAGATGTTGTGTAAAGTCAGGAAAGTGAGGCGCTCGATGCAGAACGCACTCTTCGATGTCGTCGACAAGAAATACGGTCGCCCGAATACGCTGGACTTTGAGATCGGTGACACGGTCGTGGTTACGCTCCGCATCGTCGAAGGCGGCAAAGAGCGTCTTCAGGACTTCGAAGGCACAGTGATCGCCCGCCGCGGTCGCGGGCTCGACGAGATGTTCACGGTCCGCCGGATCGTCGCCAACGAAGGGGTCGAACGGGTCTTCCCGCTCCACTCGCCGCGCATCGCATCGATCAAGGCACTCCGCAGCGGCAAAGTCCGTCGCTGCAAGCTCTATTTCCTTCGTGATCGCGTCGGCCGCGCTCGTCGGCTCCGCGCACGTCGTATTTCCGCTTCTGCCCGCAAGGCAGCCGCCGAGGCCCGCGCCGCCAAGGCCCAAGCACTGCACGACGCCCAGGAGGCCGTCGAGGCTGCCAAGACCTCAGAGGCCGCCGTTTCCGACGAGATGGCTGGCACCCCGTCGTAGCATCCGTCGTGGACGATCCACGGCACAAGCTGGGTCAGGAAGGCGAGCGTCTTGCCGAGCGTTTCTTGCGCAAAAACGGCTACAAAACGCTTGCCCGTCGCTTCAACACCCCCGTCGGCGAAATCGACCTCGTGATGCGCGATCGGCAGACCATCGTGTTTGTCGAGGTAAAAACGCGCAGCGATCGCACGGTGGCCGAGCCCCAGGACGCTGTCGGGGCCGTCAAGCAGAGGAAACTCGCTCGGGCCGCCGGCTGGTTCATCCACCACAAGCGCTTCGACCACAAACCCTGCCGATTCGACGTCGTCGCGGTGGTCATCCCCGGCGACGGCCCCGCACAAATCGAGCACTTCCCCGATGCCTTCCTCCCACAAACGGGCTGAGCCGCCGATCTTTCGCTCCGCCACACGCGACACTTGCCCCGCCGCAGACCCGATCAGTATGATGGATTCGTAGGCCCGTCCTCCCTGGCCGCTCTCGTCCGCTGGGTGTTTGTCGCATCCACGGGCATCCGGACGGGGAGCACGTACAGGATCACCGGCATACCGTCCAACGTGCCGGGTCATTACACGCTGGGAGAGAATCCACATGTCCAAGTACTGCCCGAAGCCGTTCGTCGTGCTGAGTCTGCTCGCGCTCGTCGCTGCGGCGGCGGCCGAGCCCCCACCGGCCAGCACGTCCGATAAACTCCACGCCACCCTGCTGACGAGGCTCAGTGAGGAGACCCAACCCGCCAAGGCCTGGGTCTTCTTCACCGACAAGGACATCCTCTCGCAGGCCGCCCACGACGCGGCCGTCCAACGTCTGGCGGACACGTACAACCGCCGAGCCGTCGCCCGCCGCCAGGCCCGTGGCCCCGCCTCTCGCGGCGGTTCGGTCTTCGGCGAGTACGACATCCCGGTCGCGCAGCGCTACATCGACGCCGTCACGGCCACCGAAGCCCGGCTCCATGTCACGAGCAGTTGGCTCAACGCCATCAGCGTCTACACCACGCGCGAACAGGCCGAGGAGATCGCTGCCCTGCCGTTTGTCGATCGGCTGGAGGCCGTGGCGCGTTGTCGCCGGATCAAGCCCATCGAGGTCAATCGGGTGAAGGAAGTGCCTCGGCCCGCGGGCGGCGTCCCGCGTGACCGTATCGATCACGGCCTGGCCACCGCCCAGTTGCAGCAGATCAACGTCGTGGCCATGCACGACGCGGGCTACACCGGCCAAGGCGTCGTCATCGGCATCCTGGACACCGGGTTCGAGCGGTCGCATCAGGCCTTCAATAACCCGGTCCATCCCCTCACCGTCATTGCTGAGTACGATTTCGTCGACAATGACCCCAACACCGCGCAGGAGCCCGGCGACCCATCCAGTCAGCACAACCATGGAACGATGATTCTCGGCTGCATCGGCGCCTACCAGCCCGGCACCCTCGTCGGTGGTGCCTATGATGCTTCCTTCGTTCTGGCCAAGACCGAGGATACGACCGGCGAGTATCCGGCCGAAGAGGACAACTACGTCGCCGGCCTTCAGTTCATCGAGGCCAACGGCGCCGACATGGAGACTTCCTCCCTCGGATACATCGATTGGTACACCCAGGCACAGCTCGACGGCCAAACCGCCGTCACCACGATCGCCGTCAACATCTCCACGTCGCTCGGCGTGCACCACTGCAACGCTGCCGGCAACGACTACCACGACTCCAATCCCAGTACCTCGAGCCTGATCGCGCCGTCTGACGCGTTTCAGTGCATCACATGCGGTGCCGTCGACAGCAGCGGCAACATCGCCTCCTTCAGCTCCGATGGCCCGACCGCGGATGGACGCGTGAAGCCCGAGCTCTTGGCTCGCGGCGTCAGCACGCACACCGTAAGCCCATATTCCACCAGCGGTTACACTACGGCCGACGGAACATCGCTCTCAACCCCGCTCGTCGCGTGTGCTGTCGGCTGCCTCATTCAAGCGCGGCCCTACTGGTCGGTTGACGACATGCGCGCCCGGCTCTTCGAGACGGCGGACTACTACGTCCAGCACGGCACGCACGACCCCCTCTATGTCCTGGGCTACGGGATCCTGGATGCCTACGCGGCGAACGACACGTGCTCCGACGCCGGCGTCGTTACGCTCGACCACCCCACCTACGCCTGCGAAAGCACCGTGAACATCGTCGTCGTCGATTGTGGCCTGGACACAGACCACAACATCGTTGAGTACGTGACCGTCGACATCGACTCCGACTCGGAAACCGGCGTCGAGCAGGTCACGCTCACAGAAACCGGCCCCGACTCAGCGCAGTTCGCTGGATCCATCGCCGCGAGCACAACCAACAGCCCCGGCGTCCTGCTCGTGGCCGACGCCGACACCGTGACCGTCACCTACATCGACGCCGATGATGGACAAGGCGGCTACAACGTGGTTGTTACGGCCACGGCCACCGTGGATTGCGTGCCACCGGCTATCTCCAACATCCACACGTCCGAGGTTCTGCCGCGCAGCGCCGTCGTGGCCTTCGATGCTGATGAGCCCGCTCGTGGCATCGTGCATTACGGGCTCGACTGTGCCCACCTCGACGAAACCGCCACCGGTAGCGGCTACGCTACGTCCGCGACCGTTGGAATCACCGGCTTGACGGACAACACGACGTATTACTACATGGTGGAAGCCGAGGATGAGGCGGGGAACCTGGCCGCCGATCCGACGTGCTACACCTTCACCACGCCGGAGGTGCCGGACTTCTTTACGGAGCTGTTTAGCAGCGGGAATGACTTGGCGTACCTCACGCTCACCTTCACGCCGAGCGGCTCGAACGACTTCTACGACGGCTGCGTCGAGCCGTGCACCACGCTGCCGACCGACCCGGCCGGCGGGACGAACATCTCCCTCTCGGACGACGACAACGAGCCGGTTTCGATCCCCGGCGGCGTGTCGGTCTCCCTCTACG
>Ga0272441_10007927_pt1 | contig 17053 bp, 13 predicted proteins | sample SSMProp6N_FD_193582 | JGI IMG/M metagenome (GOLD analysis project Ga0272441, IMG submission 193582) | Marine sediment archaeal communities from Little Sippewissett salt marsh, Falmouth, MA, United States - SSM-Prop-6N | ecosystem: Environmental > Aquatic > Marine > Wetlands > Sediment ...
TTGCACACGTGCAGGGGGCACGCGACAACCAACTCACGGGCTGGGGCGTGGTGGTGGGCCTCAACGGCACAGGCGACAGCTCCGAGGTCGTGAACGAGATGGTGAAGAACTTCCTCGAGCGCATGCAGGTGTCGGTCGACGCCGACGACCTCGATGCCAAGAACGTGGCCGTGGTGACCGTGACCGCCACGCTGCCAGCCTTTGTGCGCCCAGGCACCCGCATCGACTGCCTGGTGGCCTCGCTGGCCGACGCCAAGAACCTCCAGGGCGGCATCCTGCTCCAAACGCCGCTGTTGGGCGCCGACCGCCAGGTCTACGCCGTGGCCCAGGGCCCCGTGTCCACAGGCGGCTTCTCGACGGGGGGCGCGGCCGCGAGCGTGCAGAAGGGCCATCCCACGGTGGCCCGCGTGCCCGGCGGGGCGCTCATCGAGCGCACCGTGCCGGTCACCCTCACGGCCGACCGCTCGCTCACCGTGTGCCTGCGCGAGCCCGATTTCACCACGGCGGCGCGCGTGGCCGAAGCGGTGAACCGCCGGTTCGCCGGCGCCGCCCGCCCAGTAGACGGCGGCACGATCCGCGTGGCCATCCCGGCCGACCACCGCGGGCCCGACCGCTTGATCCCGTTCATCGCCCAGCTCGAGGAGACTGCCGTGCGGCCCGACGCGGTGGCACGCGTGGTGGTGAACGAGCGCACGGGCACGATCGTGGGCGGCGCCTACGTGCGCATCGCCCAGGTGGCCATCGCACACGGCAGCCTGGTGGTGATCACCAAGGAAACCGCCGACGTGTCGCAGCCCGCGCCCTTCTCCGAAGGCCAGACGGTGGCCGTGCCCAACACCCAGGTGGATGTGCGCGAAGCCAACCCGCGAGTGTTCGTGATCGAGGAGACGCCCACGGTGGCCGACGTGGCCAGGGCGCTCAACGCGCTGGGCGTGACGCCCGGCGATATTGTGGCCATTTTCCAAGCTATCAAGCGCGCGGGCGCACTGCCCGCCGAACTGGTGATTATGTAATCCACGAGGACCGTCGTATGGCCATTCAACCGCTCCAGGCCGCCCTGCCGCCTCCCCCCGCGGGGCCGTCGGCCTCCACCGCGGCCCGCCTGCGCGCCGTGGCCGAGAAGGCCAAGGCAGGCGAGCCCGAGGCCCAGGCCGAGTTGGGCGAGGCCGCCCGCATGCTCGAGACGCATTTCGTGACGTGGCTGTTGCGCGAGATGCGGCGCACCGTGCCCGAAGGGGGGCTGTTGCCCCGCGGCCCTGCGTCCGACATCTACGAGCAGATGCTCGACGATTCGCTGGGAAAGGCTATCGCACAGGGCAGCGGCCTGGGCATCGCCCGGGCCATTGAGCAGCAACTGGCGCCACGAGTGGCACACGCAGCACCGTCGCCTCAAGACCCCACCACCGCATCGGCCACGCATGCTACCACCGGAGAGTAGAAGATGCAGCATGTCGTCCAGGAGATGACCGACAACATCCACCGCACCGCCACAGTGTACGAGCAGATCCTCGACACCGAGCGGCACAAGCAACAGGCGATCGTCGGCAACGAGATCGACGCGCTTGGGGAGATCGTGGCCCGTGAAGAACACCTCGTGGCCCTCGCCACCGACCTCGAGACCGAGCGGCTCGCACTCCGCGACCGCATTGCCTCGTCCGACACGCGCCTGGGCACCAACCCGCGCCTGCGCCAGGTGATCGACCTGCTCGACGGGCCCGACCGCGAGGCGCTGGCTCAGAAGCACCAGCACCTCGTGGGCCTCGCCGGACAGATCCACGATGTGAACCGCACCAACTTCCAACTCCTCCGCTCGTCGCTCGACCTGCTCCAAGGTGTGATCGACGACGTATTCGGCCCAAGCAACGCGCCGCGCACCTACGACCCGGCGGGCCGCCACAACCCCGCCACCCACAGCCCCGCACGCGTCAACCACGTCCTCTAAGGCACGCCCGACCATGGACACCTCGCTCTCGATCGGCCTGTCGGCCCTGCTCGCTGCCCAGAAGGCGATCAACACGACCGGCCACAATATCGCGAACACCAACACGCCCGACTACTCGCGCCAGCGGGTGGAGTTCGCGTCGAGCCCGTCGATGCGCACCGGACCTCTCCAGCCGGGCTCGGGCGTCCAGGCGCTGAGCATCGAGTCGATCCGCGATTCGTTCCTCGACCACATGCTGCTCACCCAGGACCCCCTGGCTGGCGCGGCCACCCGACGCAACCAACTCCTGGGCGATGTCGAGAGCCTGTTCAGCGTGGATCCCGAGACGAGCCTTGGCGCCGTGATCGGCGGCTTCTTCAACAGCTTCCGCGAGCTGTCGCGCAACCCCGCCGGATCGGCCGAGCGCGGGGCCGTGGTGCACCAGGCAAGCAACCTCGCCGCCAGCTTCAGCAGCCTGGCCGAGCGCCTCACGACACTCCAGAACAACCTCCTGCCCTACACGCAGGACGTGACGGACACCATCAACGCCCTGAGTTCGCGCATCGCCGGCCTCAACACGCAGATCCGCGACGCGCGCGTGCAAGGCGGCGAGGCCAACGACCTGATCGACCAGCGGCTCACGGCCCTGCGCGAGCTGGCCGACCTCGTGCCCATCAGCGTGACCTACGACGACCTCGACCGCGCCAATGTGCGGGCGGGCGGCATGCTGATCGTGGCTAACGACGACGTAACGCCCCTGTCGGCCACCATGGTCGGCTCCTCGATCGAAGTGCAGGTCGGCGGCACCCCCTTCCCCTTCACCACCAGCGGCGGCCAGCTCGGCTCGCTGCTCGATGTGGCCAACAACACACTCCCCGGCTACATCGACCGCCTCGACACCCTCGCCGTCACCATCTGCCAGGAAATCAACAAGCTCCACAGCACCGGCGTAGGCCGCGGCGGCAGCTTCGCGTCGCTCACCAGCGCCAACGCCGTGGCCAACGCCGCCGTGCCGCTCGCACAGTGCGGCTTCGGATCCGACCTGGCGGCCGGCGACCTGTATGTCGCGGTCACCGATGAGGCCACTGGCGACGTGTCGCAGACGAAGCTGACGATCGACCCCGGCACCGACAGCCTCGCCGACCTGGCCAACGCGCTGGACGGCATCGCCCACCTCCACGCCAGCGTGGGCAACGGGGTGCTCCAAATCACCGCCGACGGCGGGCACGCGTTCGACTTCAGCAACACGGTGCCCACCCACCCCGGCACACTCGGCACCGCCACGCCCACACTGGCCGGCAACGTGACTTTGGCCGCCAACGACACCTACACGTTCACCGCCGACGCCACGGGCACCATCGGCACCACGGCGGGCCTCACGATCTCGGTCACCAACGCCGCAGGCCTGGCTGTGGCGGTGTTGGACGTGGGCGAGGGCTACGAGCCCGGCCAAGCCATCGAGCTGCCGGGGGGCCTGACGGTGAGCTTCGACGCCGGCGACATTGATGCGGGCGTGCCCGACACGCTGGCCGTGGAACTGGCCTCCGAGCCCGACGAACAGGGCATGCTGGCGGCCCTCGGCCTCAACACGTTCTTCCACGCCACCCGCGCCGCCGACATGCGGCTCGAGACCGCCATCACCGCCAACCCCGACCTGATTGCCGCGGCCCGCAGCGCCGCACCCGGCGACAACACCAATGCGCTGCGCCTCGCCGGCATCCAGGACGAGGCGCTCGAGGCCCTCGACGGCGACAGCGTGGACGGCTACTACGCCGAGTTCATCGGCAGGGTGGGCCTCGACGCCCAGATGGCCCGGCGCAACGAGGAGAGCGCCACGCTCATGCTCGAAGCCGCCCAGAATCAACGCGACTCGGTGTCGGCAGTCAACCAGGACGAGGAGGCGGTCCGCCTCATCCAGTTCCAACAGCTCTATACCTTCGCGGCACGCTACATCAACACGGTGGACGAGCTGATGGACAGCCTGATGTCCATCCTGTAGCGCCGAGGGAGATTCGCCATGTCGTTGCGCGTCACACAACAAGCTGTCGGCCGAACGAACCTGGCTTCGATCCGGCAAGCCAGCGACAACCTGAGCATCGCCCAGGAGCAGCTCGCCACGGCACGGCGGATCAACCGTCTGTCCGACGCGCCGCTCGACGCTGCCCGCGCCCATCGCCTGCGGGCCAGCACCACCAGGCTCGACCAGTACACGCGCAACCTCGACCAGGCCCAACACGAGATCGAGTTCACCGCCAGCACCCTGCAACAGGTCTCCGACATCTTTATCGAGGCCGGCGACATCTGCGTGCGCGGGGCCGATGGCTCGACCGACTCCGCCGAGCGCGAGACCCTTGCCTTCGCCGTCGAGCAGTTGCTCGGGGCGCTCCAGTTCAACGCCAACGCCCAGTACAACGGACATTACATCTTCGCCGGCAGCGCGAACGACACCGAGCCGTTCGTGATGGAACCCGCCGACGGCCCCGTGGCGTCGGTGACGTATCAGGGCAACACCCAGACGGTGGCCCTGGGCGTGGGCACGCGCACGCAGGTGGAGACGTGCGAGCCGGGCACCGACATCTTCGGCCAGTCCGGGGGGGATGCGTGCGCGTTCGATGTGCTCGTGGAGTTGCGCGACTTGCTCCGCAACACCGAGGGGCTGACCGACAACGATCTGTCCGAGGCGCTCTCGAACCACGTGGAGCAGGTGCGGACGGCCCACAACCGTGTGATCGACGCTACGTCGCGCTTCGGCTGGCGCTCGAGCCAGCTCGAGTTCACGCGCACGGTGGTGGACAATGCGATGCTCGCCAACACCGAGGAGGTGAGCACGCTCGAGGACGCCGACTACACCGAGGCGGCCATCATGCTCCAGCGGCACGAGGTGGCGCTGCAAACGGCGCTCGCCGTGGCTGCGCGCATGACGAACAATAGCTTATTGGAGTACCTGAAATGATCCTGGCTGGTTCCAGGGCGTCCGCGCAAATCCGCGCGGGAGCAACCCACTTGTGCGGGAGTGCATTGCGGGGGACACGATGAAGATCGACAGTGTTCGTTTTGGGACAGTGGAGGTGGCCGACGACCAACTGCTGAGCTTCGTGCGACCGATCGTCGGCTTCGACCAGTTCACCACCTACGCTCTTATCGACGAGCCCGAGACCGCACCGATCGTGTGGTTCCAGTCGCTCGATGCGCCCGGGGTGCTTTTCGCCGCGGTCGATGTCGCATGCGTCACGGACGACTTTGCGCTGGACCTCGACGAAGAGTCGACAAAGGCGTTGGGGCTGGAGCGTGCGGAGGACGCGCGTGTGATGTGTATCCTCACACTGAGTCCCGACCCCACTCAAATCACGGTGAATTTGCGCGCGCCGATCGTGTGGAACACGCGTCGCGCCACGGCACTCCAGCTTCTGCTTCAGGATGCCGAGACTTCAATCAGTCACCCCGTCCGCGCCGCTGCCGGCGCGTGCCGGTGCAACAAGGAGGTTGCAGGTGCTGGTACTGACGCGACGCAAGGGTGAGGCGATTATCCTGAGCGACAATATCGAGGTGCGCATTCTTGGCATCTCGCGCCACCAGGTGAAGGTGGGGATCGATGCCCCGCGCTCGGTGCCGGTTTATCGAAAGGAGATCTACGCGCAGGTGCGTCAGGCCAACGAGGCCGCGGCGTCATCGTCCGATAGCCAAGTATTGGGGTTGGGGAAGCTCTTTGGGGTTTGACCACGACCGCCGCTGCGCCTTGTGTCGGGTGTGTGGCGGCACGCGGGCGACCGCGGGGAGGCCTACTCGAAGTCGTACTGCTGGATGTCGTCCCAGGCGTTGACGCAGCGTGAGCCGTGACGGCTTTGGAGGATGATGTAGGAGAGGTCGGCCGGCACGTCCACCAGGCTTGTGGCGCCTGTCGCGCGGTTGCGTGCGATGGAGATCTCGCGCTTGAGGATACGCTTCATGAGCGCCTGGACCTGTTCGTCGGATGATTTCTTTTCGGCGCGCTCGGTGGTGGTGGTAAAGCCGGTGGGGCGGCCAAAGTCCTCGGACAACGCGCGACGCAGGTAGGCGGCAGGGTCGCGCACTTTTCCGCGCTCGTGGTTGAAGCGCGTGATCTCGATCTTTTCCTGGATATAGTCGGGCGGGTATTCGCCGGCGAGTTGCTTGGCTAGTCTGTCCGAGAAGAATTGTTTAAGAGCATCAACAACTGCTGGGCTTGCGTCGTGGTTGATGTTGATGTGCACGTCGCCCTGGATGTTGGTCGTCTGGGCGTCGAGCGGGGTAGTTGTTGTTTTAGTTCTAGTTCTCTTTCTCTTGTTTGTCCCCCTTGAGGGGGCAAGGTTATCGCCGAGGGGGGGAAGGGCCTGGCCTGCGTTGGGAGAAGCCTTGCCCCGCCGCGGGGGCTGCCCCACCCCCGCGAAGGGGGTAGCCTTATCCCGCTGTGGGGCTAGGGTGACCTGGCAGTTTTCGTATTCGAACACGAATTCGTAGGTGTTTGGCACGTTGCCGTCTTTGTGTTTGCCCGACCAGATGCGGATGAGCCCGTGTTCCTCGAGACTGCGGAGTGCCGAGGAGAGGCCGTTGTTGCCGAGGCCGCTGAGCTGCTTGAGGCGCTTGAGTGAGGGGAAGACGGGCTTGAAGTGGCTGTCGGTGTGGATGGCGAGGACGGGGTATAGCGCGCGTGCCGAGGGCGTGAGCTTCCGCCACGTGTTCGAGAGCACGAGGTCCTGGAAGAATTTGAAGAAGGCGTTGTTCGCCATGGCTAGCCACCGTTGTAGAGCCGCGGGTTGGGTGCGGCGTTGTGCCTGGTCAACTGTGGTTGGCCGGTGCCTCGGCCACGGTGCTGGAGCGGCGGAGCGGCGGTGGGTCGAAGCGCTGGTTCACATAGGCGCGCAGGCGCTTGATATCGCTGGGCTCGAAGATGCGGTATCCGTTGCGGTCTCTCGCCACGTCACGCACTCTGGCGCTGCGGAACCAGCGCTTGAGGGTCGCGGGCGAAACGCCAATCTCTCGTGCAGCGTCGGTGATATAGAGGCTCATTGCTTTTCCACTAGATCACGGGGAACTTCGGGGCCGGGGTGCCATATTTTGCGGTGCGCCAGGTTAACACAGGTTATACCGACCTGCGCCGGGCGTGTCAAGAAAAAAAGCTTTTCTCTTCGCGCCGCCACTTACGGTGCGCGACGCAGTTCCGAAGCCACGGGCGCAAAAGGTGTTGTGGCGCCCACCGGGCGCTGTAACCTTCCGTTCCGGCCTTCGCACGTGCGTTCTTGGCATACGATATGCAGGATACGTGCGACACGGCGTGTCCACATGTGGGCCTGGCGCATGGCGCTTGCGGGCTACGCGGGCGGTGTGCGCGTTTTGTATGGAGACGGGACATGAGTTTTCGCGTGTTGCTCATCTGGCCGCCTGTGACGCGTGCCGAGCCGGGTGCGGGTTGTTTGGACCGCCCCGATGCCCGGGTGCTGGTGGCGCCCTACGGCCTGTTGACGATCGCGGCGCATCTGCGGCACCATGGCATCGACGTGGATGTGGTGAACCTGGCTACGTTCACGTGGCAGGAGGCGGTGGAGGCGGTGCGGCGCCGGCCGGCCGATTTGTTCGGCATCTCGTGCTACACGTTCAACCGTGGGCCGACGGCGGCGCTGGCGGCGGAGATCAAGGAGCTGCATCCAGGCAGTCACGTGATGGTGGGTGGGCCGCACGTGTCGGCCTTGCCGCTGGCGTGGCTGGCGCACTACCCGGCCTGCGACACGGTGGTGTGTGGCGAGGGTGAGGCGACGGCGCTCGACCTGGCCGAGCGCGTGCGCGACGGGCGGCCCGTGGCCGATGTGCCGGGCACGGCCTGGCGTGCCGACGGGGTGCCGGTGCTGGCGCCGCCGCGGCCGTTCATCGATGATCTCGACTCGGTGGGCAAGCCGTGGGAGCACTTCGACTACGTGGTGCCGGTGACGTCGCGCGGGTGCCCGGGCCAGTGCACCTATTGCTGCACGCCCAAGCGCTGGGGCCGCAAGACTCGTTTCCGCTCGGCGGCCAATGTGCTCGAGGAGTTCGAGGAGTTGGTGGGCCGCCGCGGCCACGAGAAGCTGCATATCAAGGACGACACGTTCACCTCGCATCGCAAGCGGGTGCTCGCCATCTGCGAGGGCATTGTGGAACGGGGGCTGGAGTTCCGATGGGTGTGTGACACACGCGTGGATTGTGTGAGCCCTGAGGTGCTGGCGGCCATGCGGCGCGCGGGGTGTGAGAAGCTGAGCTTTGGGGTCGAGTCGGCGAACCCGACGATCCTGCGCAACATCAAGAAACACGTGAGCCCGGCTCAGGCCCTCGAGGCCACGGCGTGGGCGCGCGATGTGGGGTTGACCGTGCGCTTCTACCTCATGCTCGGCAACCGTGGCGAGACACCGGCCACGGTGCGGCAGACCTTGGAGTTCGTGGAGAAGGCTCGGCCCGCCGAGGTGTACTTCAGCAGCTTCCGCCTGTTCCCCGGCACCGAGGAATTCGACATCGCCCGCGCAGAGGGGCTCATCTCGGCCGAGGACTATTTCACCGACACGACCACGAGCGCGTTCGTGTTCAACCGCGGGGAAGATTCGCCGGGGATGGTGGATCTGATGAACCGGGTGTTGGCCAGGATGGGCGGCAGCGCGTTGCCCTGCGCGCCGCTGACGACGGCCGACCGCGAACGCGTGGTGGGCGCGCATCCTGGCATGGTGCGGTCGCACACCGACCTGGCGCTGCGCTACTGTGGCGAGGGGCGGCTGGGCGAGGCCGAGCAAGTGCTTCGGGCGGCCCCGGCGGCGCTGGGTTACGACTCGCCCGCCGTGATGCACCACTTGGCTTGTGTGGCCTATGGCCAGGGCGATGCCACGGGCGCCGAGGCCTGTCTCCGTGGTGCGCTGAGCAGGGCGCCCAACGATCACGGCTTGCAGCGCACCGCGACCGTGCTGGCCGAGGCCAGCTCCGCGCGCGGCGAGCAACGCGCCACGGCCACGGCGCAGATGCTTGCCAACCTGTCCTCGTCCGACGCCCTCACGGGGGGCCAGCCGCTGCTGCCGATGCCGCTCGACACCTGAGCCCGACGGTGTGGCGGACCTCGCGCCTGCGAGGCCGCGGCGCCGACGCGGCAATTCCCGGAGGACGCACTGTGAGCGCGCCCGACACTGCCGAAGCCACCATTCCGCAACTGCGCATCTCCGCCGAGCGCGAGGCCGGCATCGCGGGGGCGGACGGCGCACAGGTCGTCTACAAGCTGCGGTTCGCACTGGGCGACGAGGCGGGTGAGGCGCGCGTGCACATCCCCGCGGGGCGGGTGCCCGTGGCGGGGTTGGTGCCGGTGTTCCAGTTCCTCACCGACACATTGGTGTATGCGGCCCAACGCGTCACCGAGCAGCAGGGCCGCACAATCGCGTGCGGGCCGGGCTGTGCGGCGTGCTGCCACCAGGCCGTGCCGGTGGGCGAGGCCGAGGTCCTGCACCTGGCGATGGTGGTCGGGGCGATGGCGCCGCCGCAGCAGGCGAAGTGCCGTGCGCGCTTCGAGCGGGTGATGGCGGAACTGCGGGCCGCCGGGCTGCTGGCGCGGGCACACGAGATTGTGGCGGCCGGCGGTGACGAGCAGGCCGAGCACGAGCTTGCGGTGGACTACTTCGCGCAGAAGCTGGCGTGTCCGTTCCTCGACGAGGGCTCGTGCAGCATCTATGCGCATCGGCCCCTGCGGTGTCGCGAGCACGTGGTCGCGTCGCCACCCGAGCGCTGCATGGACCCCGAACTGGAAGCGCCCGAAGGCGTGTTGGGGCTGCGGAAAGCGTCGCCCTTGCTCTACCGCTTCGGCGACGGGCGGGGTGGCGACAGGGTGCGCTGTGTGCTCCTGCCCGAGAGCCTGGAGTGGGTTGCGCGCCACCGCCACGTGGCGCCCGCCACGTTCCCCGGTCCGGTGATGTTCGAGAATTACCTTCGCGCACTGCTCGGCTCCACGCCGTAGTAGTGGCGCCGCCCCGCCTTTGCCTGCCCAGTGCACGTGCCTGTGCACTTTCCCCCTTACTGTGACCAATCTGTAGCCGAGCTGGCCCACGCGCCCACCATATGTGGCGCAGTGTGTGGCCCGTGGTGCGCGGCGCTGCTGCGCCCTGCGCCGCGCCCCATGGCCCGGGGGCAAGAAAAATCAATATATAGCGCTCAACCTGGTGCGGGGGCAGCCGATACTAACGTTTAGTGGGAGGGGAAACATGGAATGCACCGTGAGGCTCAGCCCCTGAGCCTCTGAGATTTCTGAGACTTGTGGGTTGAGATAGCAGGAGGTCGCGAATGAGTTGAGAGGCCGGTTCGAGGCCAACTTTGGCGAGAGAAGCCTCGAAACGTTCTGTCACGGGCCGCGAGGCCCACTTCGTGTGAGGGGAGGACGTGTTGAGCCCGGGTAGGGAAACCTGGGCTAGGACTATCCAAGGAGGATATCGCATGGGTCTTCGGATCAACACCAACATGGCCGCCGTATCCGGCCGGAGGAACATCGAGAAAACCGACCGCGCGCTCAACAAGGCGCTCGAGCGGCTTTCCTCTGGTTTGCGGATCAACCGTGCGGCCGACGACCCGGCAGGTCTGGCTGTGGCTGAGCGTCAGCGTGCCCAGATTGCCGGCCTCAACCAAGCCATCGAGAATGCCGAACGCGCGACATCGCTCGTGCAGACGGCAGAAGGCGCGCTTGACGAGGTGAACAACATCCTCGTGCATATGCGCGAACTGGCCATCGACTCGGCCAACGTCGGCGTGAACGACGCCAACGCCCTGGCCGCAAACCAGGCCGAAATCGACAATGCTCTGGCCACACTCGACCGTGTTGCCCGCGACACCGAGTTCGGCACCAAGAAGCTGCTCGACGGCTCGGCCGCCAACAGCGTGTCGCTGGCCGATGGCGCCAACACCACCATCTACAGCTCGTTCTCGAACAGCACGCTCGACACGGGCACCTACAGCCTCCAGCTCTCGAGCGTCACCGACGCCCGTTGGGCGGCTCAGAACACCACGACCAGTCAGGCCATGGGCATCAGCGGCAACCTCGCTGGCGCCAGCCAGGACGTCAAGGGCCTCACCGCCGGCGCGCACACCGTCAAGGTCACCCAGGCCTCCGCGGCGGCCGCCATCACGGGCGACGTGGTCCTCGCCGACTACACCGGCGACGTCCAGAAGTTCAAGCTCTCGGTCAAGGACGCGGACGGCAACACCGACACGTCGGCCGACCTGAGCATCGATGCGGACGTTTCGGGCGGCATCGCAGCGCTCGTGACCGACATCCAGGAAGCGATCGACGCCGATGCCACCATCGGCAAGGACACTGGTGGCGACACCGTGTCGCGCGTCGAGGTCTACGCTGTGGACGCCGACACCATCGGTTTCCGTTCGACGGCGCAAGGCAGCGACAGCTACATCGCGATCGCATCGCCCGGCGCCGGCACCGACGCCACCGCCGGCACCGAGGCCCTCGAGGGCTTCACCAACGGCGACAGCGGCACGGGCACCGACGGCATCATGGAACTCGACGGCTTCTCCACCACCGTGAGCTTCATCGAAGGTTCGGACATGGAGGCCGCCACCACGGTCACGCTGTCCGACGGCGACGATGGCCAGATCAAGTTCGCCAGCCGCATCGACCAGACGACCGATGCCCTGCGCGGCCTGAACTTGGGCAACGTGGTGGTCAACGTGACCGCGGCCAGTGGCACGGCCACGGTGTACGACAGCGATGGCGGCAGCGGTGGCTCGGGCAACGCCGGCACGGCGGTGTCCTTCACAGCCGACGAGGCCTTCACCATCGGCGACGACGGCGGCAACTCGATGAGCGTGACGATCGGCAACCAGATCCTCCTCGAGGGTACGGCTGCCAGCGGCTCGTACGAAGACCTGACGGTGGTGGACAACGCCCTGACCTTCCAGGTGGGCGGCGGCCGCAACCAGACGGTCGAGCTGAGCCTGCTCGACGTGGGCTCCGACACGCTGGCCGTGGGTCTGACCAACACCAGCTCGTTCGCCAACCTCAGCGAGATCCAGGTGGGCACCGCGCAGGAAGCCACCGACGCGATGCTGCTCATCGACCAGGCCATCTCCGAGGTCACCGACGTGCGGGCCAGCATCGGTTCGTTCCAGGCCAACACCCTGGAAAGCCAGCTGAGCAACCTGCGCGTGGCTTCCGAGAACATGACCTCGGCCCGGTCCACACTCGTGGACGCCGACTTCGCCGTGGAGACCAGCCAGTACACCAAGCAGCAGATCCTGATGCAGACCGGCATCACGATCCTCAAGTCGGCCGGCCAGATGCCGCAGATGGTCCTCAGCCTCCTGCAGTAGATGCCGCGACGACTGTGAGAAGCTCTGTTGCTTCCACACGACGATACTGCCATCGGGGCGCCCCACCAGGGGCGCCCCAGATGGCGGCTTTGCTCTGGCGCCCGCCCCCGACGCGGGTGCGGCGTGGTTTGTGATGGGTCAGTTTGCGGGGCGACAATGTTTGGGAAGGGGGTCCGGGGTGCCATCCGATCCACGTGGCACAGAATTTGCTCCTCAGCAGCCTGATGAGGCCGCCGACGCCGTTTGTGGGAAAAAGGGCGCCGACGACCTGGCAGTTTCTTCCGATTCGGAGATCCCGCCCTATGCTGCTCCCGTGTCCCTGTGCTTGCGATTCCTACCCGACCGGCCAAACACCCACTTCTGCGTCCAGATCCTCGATCTGGCCACAGGCGGGGTGCTCGACGAGCTTCCCGCGCAGCCGCTCGACGCATTGCCCGCCGTGCTGCGGCAGACAACGCGCTGGGTGTTTCACCCATAACCGACGGCGAGTCCTCGCCTTGGGTCGGAGGGCCGTTGCCCTTGTGGCGCCGGCGACCTTCAAGCAGTCGGCGCGGCCGACTTGGTTGCGAGGATAACACATGGCGGGAACCATCTCTATCGACGGACTCGCCTCGGGGCTCAACACCACTGAGCTGGTGGACAAGCTCATGGCGATCGAGCGGCGCTCGGTGATCCTGCTCGAAGCCGGCCAGGCCAGGGTGAACAACCAGCTCGCCGCGTTCCGCGTTCTCAACACCAAGCTCCTTGCCTTCCAAACCACCGCCAACACCGTGTCGCGCTCGGCGGCCTTCAGCGCCATGACCACGTCGGTGAGCGACGAGACCCTCCTCACCGCCACCGCCACCAGCGACGCGAGCGCCGGCACCTACGCCGTGACCGTCCGCGCCCTTGCCCGCGCCCACCAGATCGCCTCGCAAGGCTTTGCCGACACCGACTCGACCACCATCGGCACCGGCGAGGTGCAGATCCAGGTGGGCGACGCCGAGACCGTGGCGGTGACCGTGGACTCGACCGCCAACACCCTGGCCGACCTGCGCGACGCCATCAACGCCGCCGCCGCCGGCGTGTCGGCCGCCATCGTGAACGACGGCTCCGACGCCGTGCCCTACCGCCTGGTGCTCACCGCCGACGAGTCGGGCGCCGACAACACCATCGCCATCACCTACACGCTCACCGGCGGCGCGGCCCCCGTGTTCGACGCCAACGCGGTGAGCGACGTGGTGGCCGACGACGGCAACACCTACGCCGGCACCGCCACATCGAGTGGCACCTACACAGGCACGGCCAACGCATCCTACGTCGTCGAGATCGTCGATGGCGGCACCCTGGCCACGGCCACCTACCGCGTGAGCGCCGATGGCGGCACCACCTGGGGCTCCACGCTCGCACTCGCCGCAGGCACAATCGACGTCTACGACGACGTGCACGGATCCGACCTGGGCGTGGACGCCACCTTCGCCGACGACACGTTCGCCGCGGGCGACCAATTCACCATCGACGCCTTCGTGCCCACCGTGCAGCAAGCGGCCGACGCCGAGGTGGGCATCGGCTCGGGCACCGGCCAGATCGTGGTCAAGTCGTCGTCGAACACCGTCACCAACGCACTGCCTGGCGTCACCCTCACGCTCGGCAAAGCCGATCTCGACGATACGGTGAACATCACGGTGGCGCACGACACCACCGCCGTCAAGACGAATATCAATGCGTTCGTGACGAAGTACAACGAAGCCATGACGTTCATCCGCGAGCAAACGCGCTACAACGCGGAAACCGAGACGGCAGGCATCCTGCTCGGCAACACCTCGGTGCTCCAGATCCAGCGCGACCTGCGCGAGATAGTGCTCGGCAACGTGACGGGGTTGTCGAGCGATATGAACAGGCTCAGCGCCCTCGGCATCAGCGTCTCGGCCACCGGCACCATGACGGTCGACTCCTCCGATCTCGACGACGCGCTCGACGACGACCTCGACGCAGTAGCCCGCTTGTTCCAGGCATCGGGCGAATCGACACACACCAAAGTGAACTTCGTGGCAGCCACCGACGACACGGTGGCAAAGCCTGCGGGCTACACCGTGGCGATCACCCAGGCCGCCACGCGCGGCACCCTCACGGGCACCAGCATCGCCGACCCTGCCATCGGGGGCCTGACGATCGACGACACCAACGACAAGCTGGTGCTCGCGATCAACGGCGCGGCCACCAGCACGCTGACACTCACCCACAAGACCTACAACTCGGGCACCGAACTGGCCAACGAGATCGCGGCCAAGATCGCGGCCTCGGACAGCGCCGTGGCCGACACCGCCGTGACGTTTGTGGACGAAGGCGCCACGGGCCACCTGGTGGTGCGCACCACGGGCTATGGTTCCGGCAGCACCGTGGCCCTTGGCATCAACCCGTCGAACAGCGCCAGCACCGTGCTCGGCCTCGCCGCAGCCACGGCCACCGAGGGCCAGGACGTGGCGGGCACCGTGGACGGCGTGGCCGCCGAAGGCAGTGGACGCATCCTCAAGGTTACCAACGCCACCAGCGATGCCGAGGGCCTCTGGCTCGAAGTCACCCTCACCGACGACGAGGTCGGCAGCGGCGTGGACGCCATCGTGTCGGTGATCAAGGGCATTGGCAAGCAGGCCACCGACCTGCTCACCTACCTCACCGACCCCGTCGATGGGTACATGAAGAGCAAGGAGAACCGCTTCACCACCCAGGTGGAAAGCTACACCGACCAAATCGAGCGCAAGGAGGCCCTGATCGAGAAACGGCGCGCGCGACTGGTGGCTCAGTTCGTGAGGCTCGAGACCACGCTCCAGACGCTCCAGAGCCAAAGCTCGTTCCTCGAGAACAACCTGATGTCGATCCAGGACATGAAGAGCGACGACTAGCAAGTGCCCGCCGACACGAGAATTCGATGGGGGGGGAAGGGATTGCCGTAACGACCAATATCATTGGGCCAGGGCGTGTGGCTCAGCTTGGCTCGATGGCAATGCGACGCCGGACGATCTCCCCCTTCCCCCCTCCTTTTTCCTACTCCGCGATCCCGCGCGGAGCGCGAGACACACGCTCCGGTGTTCCGCACGGAGCGTGCCCACTGCGGCCTGCCGCGACGCCACGTTCGCGGGGCCGCGCCAGCACCAGGCTTGGGGGAACCGTTGCCCATGACCGGCCAGCACGCATCGCACCAATACCTCGCCGCCGCCGTGGAAGCCGCCGACCCGCTTCAGCGGGTGGTCATGCTCCACGAACACGCCGTGCGCTCGGCGCGCGCCGCCATCCGCCATATCGACGGCAAGGAGCCCGCGGCTGCCCACGCGGCCTTGACCAAGGCCAAGAACATCGTCGTCCACCTTCTCGCCAGCGTGCCCGAGGACGACGACAGCGAACTGGCCGCCCACCTGCGCGGCCTCTTCAAGTTCGCCTACGCAAAGCTTGTGGAAGGCAATCTGCGCAAGGACCGCGCCTGCGTCGAAGCCGCGCTCGACGTGTTGCGCACCCTGGCCGCAGGCTGGGCCGAGTTCCACGCACAGAACCTCCCCACAGCATCGGCCCCCAGCGCCGGGCCCGCCACGCTCGCCCACCCCGTCGAGGCCTGACGCCTCGGCCCCCTGGCGCCCGCGCTGCGTAGCGAGCCGCCGCCGTGTGCACCGCGGCGGCAGCCCACACGCCGCGCGGCGCGCCGTCCTATCTCCCACCCTCGGCGCCCCGCGGTGAGCGCTCGCGCGGCCACGTGCCCCAACAGGCCGTGTGGGGCGCGTACGCCGGGCCGCACAGTGTATCCAAAAACGTACAGGTAGCCGGCAGCCCTTGGCATGCCTGCACTTACGTCGAGCCCTGCCCCGGCGTCTGCGCGCAGCCGTACGGTTGCGTTGTGGCCCTGTGGGCCGCTCGGCGCGGGTGCGTGGAAGGATTTTCCTCGCTCGTGTCGCAATTTGCGCGCCACTGCCGGGATGCGTAAAGCATTGTTCCGCATTATGTTGTGAGTTTGGCCGTCTCGGCGTTTGGTGGGCGGCATGCTGTTGCTTCCGGCGCGGCGGGCAGTTGTGGCATGCCAGTTGCTCTTGGTGAAGGCCAGCACGCACGGGGCGTGCAACGAATGTGGCGACGCCACAACTTAGCACCAAGGACCACCACGCTGAGGTGAGGATGAACGCAGTAATCCTGGTCGTAGACGAAGAGACGAGTGTTCGCTACACGCTGAAGCGGCGGCTGAGCCGCGAGGGTTACGAAGTGCACGTTGCAGCGGCGGCCGCGCAGGCGCTCGAGCAACTCGATCGCCAGATGCCCGATCTGATCCTTAGTGATCTGCGGGTGCCGGCGGCCGATGGCCTGGCGTTCATCACCGAGGCCCGCGAGCGCGACGGCTCGGTGCCGATCTTCGCGATGACGGGGTTCGGCAGCGTGGAGTCGGCCGTGGCAGCGATGAAGTGCGGTGCGACCGACTTTTTTGAGAAGCCGCTCGACGTCGAGACGGTGGTCGCGCGGGTGGCCGAGGCGCTCGAGAGCCGCGCGCTGCGCAAGGAAGTGCTTCAGTTCCGCCCCGAGCTGAGCGGCGTGCCCACCGATGGCGACGTGTTGCTGGGCCAGAGCACGGCGATACGCGCTATCTACCGCACGATCAAGCAGCTCAGCCGCTCGGCAAGCACCACGGTGCTGGTGCAGGGCGAGAGCGGCACGGGCAAGGAGCTGGTGTCGAAGGCCATCCACTACACCTCGAGCCGCCGCGACAAGCCGTTCGTGGCCGTCAACTGCGCCGCACTCACCGAGAGCCTCCTCGAGGCCGAGCTGTTCGGCTACGAGAAAGGCGCGTTC
>Ga0272441_10007929_pt1 | contig 17050 bp, 15 predicted proteins | sample SSMProp6N_FD_193582 | JGI IMG/M metagenome (GOLD analysis project Ga0272441, IMG submission 193582) | Marine sediment archaeal communities from Little Sippewissett salt marsh, Falmouth, MA, United States - SSM-Prop-6N | ecosystem: Environmental > Aquatic > Marine > Wetlands > Sediment ...
GATCTCCCCGATAAGACCCGCGCAGATGCCTGTATCGCCAATGCCTTCATCCAGGTCGCGCAGTATCTCTTCCACGATCTGGTCCTCGGACATGGCGTCCATCCTGGCCGGTAGCGACGCGTCGATGTAGTAGCCGGAGCCCATCAGGATGTTGAGCCCGGTGGCGCGCGAGATTCTGACCAGTGATTTTGGCGAGCGGCCCAGCCCGATGTTGCTCATCTCCACTACTGTTCCGCCACCCGCCAGCTTGAAGTTCATGATTTCCTCGATAGCTTCCTGCTCGTCCATGCAGGTGAGGTCGTCGATGTTGGTGAACCTGTGATAGGTGAGCCACCACAGGATGTCCACCGTCACCGGCTTATGGGCCATTGCCTTCTCGTAAGAGTCTTCCGGCTCCACGAACCACCCTGTTCCATCGCTCATGAGGTGCTCATGTGGCAGAGTGATCCCCATCTCCAAAGGCTCGATGAGCCCCAATACGGTCTGTACCTTGCCCTTGCGTGCCTCTCGATTCATCTCTCTCCTCCTTGATTGGATGGTATGGATTCAGGATGGCGCGTGCCATCCCTCTGAGCGCCAAGTCCGAGCTTCAGATCGTTGACGTTTGTGCCTGTATGCCCCGTTACTACTGCATCGGAGACGGCTATGAGTAAAGGGCTCACGTTGTGGTCGCGTAGCGCCTCATCGGGGTCATAGCCGAGCGTGGCAGCCAGTGGGATGGTCGTGAAGTCGACGAGAGCCCCTGCCAGTTCTGTGGGGCCGTCGGTACCATCCGTATCCAGAGACAGCACCACTTCCTGGTTGCTGGACAGCGCGTGAGCGGCGGCAAGGCCGAACTCCTGATTCGGACCACCCTGTCCCTTCGTGGCCGAAACGCTGACAGTTGTTTCGCCGCCCGCGATCACGGCGATGGGTTCTTCTCCGCCGGCCTGCAGGGCGAGGGCCAACGCCGCTCCGAAACGTTTGCCCTCTGTCTGGCTGTCGCCTTCCATCTCACTGGTTAGAACGTGAGGAATGAAGCCCAGTGCGCGAGCCTTCTCGGCCGCGGCAGTGCAGACCATGTCGCTGGGCACCAGCAGAAAGGTATTGATTGCCCCGTCGGGAAAACTCCGCGGGTTCTCCATCTCTCGTGTTGCGGTTCGGAGATGCTCCGCGGCCGCCGCTGGCATACGCTCCCAGAGAGAGAACCTGTCCAGCACGTCCCGTGCATCCTCAAACGTCGAGGTGTCGGGAACGGTCGGACCCGTGATGTAGTCATAGGGGTCGCCTGTCACGTCCGAGACGGTAAGGTTGATGACTGTCGCGGGAAGTATGGCAGCGGCCAGCCTGCCACCCTTGATTCGCGACAGGTGTTTTCTGACCGCGTTGATTTCACGGATGCTTGCCCCGCTTTCGAGCAGGAGACGGTGGACCTCACGCTTGTCCTCGATGCTCAGCCCTGCTATCGGGTAGGGCCACAGCGCCGAACTTCCGCCGGTGATGGCGCAGAAGACGATGTCACCGTCTGTAGCCTGTGATGCTAGCTCCAGCGTGTCTTCCGCGGCCTTCAAGCCTCGAGCGTCCGGGAGGGGGTGGCTCGCCTCTCGTGTCTCTACGATGCGCGTGCCGGCTGTCTGTCCGTCCTTGAGCGTGAGCAGCCCATGCGTGATATGGTCGCCCAGGATGTCCTCGAGTGCCTGCACGATGGGAAGGCTGGCTTTGCCCGCGCCAAGTACGTAGATATCTCCTCTCTCGGCAAGGTCAAATACGAGGTCGCCAACCCGTAGCGTCTGGCCATCCAGGTGGACCTCTTCTCTTGCCAGCCGATAGGGATTGACGCGGTCGAGCACGTGCTCGGCTATGTCGAGTGCCGCACCTCTCAGCGTGCGGTTGCCGTGGTCAACCAGCGCCTGTCTGTTCTTGACGTACATGGGCGTCCGCGATTCTCTAGACAGGCCTTCGGAAAGCCTTCCCCGCGTAAGTTGCCGCGCTGCCAAGCTCTTCCTCTATCTGAAGCAGCCTGTTGTACTTGGCCGTTCGCTCGCTTCGTACAGGTGCGCCGGTCTTGATCTGTCCGCCATTGAGTGCGACCACAAGGTCGGCAATCATCGAGTCTTCAGTCTCGCCCGAGCGTTCGGATACGCACACACCGTAGCTGTTGCGGAATGCCATAGTGGCCGTCTCCATGGCCTCAGTCAGCGTGCCTATCTGGTTGACCTTCCAGAGAACCGAATTGGCCGCTCCCATCGCTATGCCTTGAGCCAGACGCTCCTTGTTCGTGACGAACAGGTCGTCGCCGACAATCTGTATATCGACGGCAGCTGTCAGTTCGGCGAAGCCCTCGAAATCGTCCTCCTGTAGCGGGTCCTCTATGGAGACAATCGGATAGTCTGCAACGAGGTCCTTGAAGAACTGGATGGTCTCGTCCCGCGTCAGGTCCACGCCTTCGAACTCGTACGTTCCCTTGTTGCTGTCATACAGGTGGGTCGCCGCGCAATCGAGCGCGTAGACTATCTTCTCCTTGTAGCCTGAGCGGTCAACTGCCTCGGAAAGGAGGTCGAGCGCCTCACGAACCTTCACTATCGGGGGAACTACACCGCCTTCGTCGCCTACGTTGATGGCCAGCTTGCCGTAGCGCTCGGCGGTCATTGGCCTGAGGATGGCATTGATCTCCGCAGTGATACGAAGCGCTTCCGAGAAGCTCTCTGCCCCTACGGGCATCATGATGAACTCCTGAAAACAGAGGTCGTTAGAGGACAGCTTTCCTCCGTTCACGAGGTTCATCATCGGCACCGGTAACACGTGTGCTTCCGAGTTGAGGTAACGGTACAGGGGAATGCCGAGGGCCGAGGCCGCAGCTCGCGCGACTGCCAGCGAGACGCCGAGTATGGCGTTGGCTCCCAGGCGTTCCTTGTTGCGAGTTCCGTCGAGTGTGATGAGGTCCATGTCTATGGCGCGTTGCTCGGTCACGTCCCTGTGTAGGAACGCGGGCCCGATAACGGTGTTGACGTTCTCTACTGCTCGAGAGACTCCGAATCCACCATAGCGCGAGCCTCCATCACGCATCTCGAAGGCCTCGTGACTGCCTGTCGAGCGACCGCTGGGGACATCTGCACGACCGTGCAGTGCTCCGTTGACCCAGACGTCTACCTGTACGGTAGGTGTTCCTCTACAGTCGATGATTTCCCTGGCCTTCATTCCGGAGATTGTGTATTCGTTGGCCACAGTGGTCTCCCTCCTTCTACGCAATGATAAAGGGGGATTGATGATTCAATCCCCCTGCTGCAGTCCGAAGCTCAATTATGGACATAGCTTTGCCCGGTCAATGCATGTTAGCCATGGCGTCAAATAGTGTCAATGGATATCCTGGTGCTACAGGATGGGGCCCGTGTAGTACATGATGAGAGGTTCGTGGTACCGCGAGTTTGCCTCCTGTCGCGCCTGCTTGCCCGAGGCAATGGCTACGAGTTCCTCGAGTACACGCTGTCCTACCTCCGGAACGGTCTCGGAGCCTTCGATGATGGTGCCCGCGTACACGTCGAAGTACTCCTGCTGACTCTTGTCCTGAGGGCTGCTGAAAAGCTTCATGCAAGGAACGGTTGCCATTCCGCCAACAGCACACGTGTAGTTGTGGTATCGGGTGGGGAGTCCTGCTCCGTAGTTCAGGCTCATCACCTGAGCGCCGCCCGCAGAGAATCCCAGGAATATCTGTGGCGTGTTTGCAGCGCCGTCCATGAAGTACATGCCCTTGCCTTGTGGCCGCTGGCCCCACTCGAGGACGCCGCTGATGGGGCTGGTGCCGCTCTTGGAAATGGCCCCAAGCGACTTCTCTTCCAGGGTTGTCATGCCGCCCTTGATATTGCCAGGGTTGGGTTGTGACCCGCGGATATCCTCACCGGTGGCGAGGATGCGCCTCTCAAGCCGGGCACCCATTTCGATTATGCGGTCGGCTACTTGCTGATTGACCGCTCTCCTCGCAAGAAGGTGTTCGGCGCCTATGATTTCCGTCGTCTCGGAGAAGATGAAGGTGCCCCCCGCATCTACGAGCGCATCAGCGGCCCATCCAACAGCCGGGTTGCAGGCCATGATTGACGCAGGCGTAGACCCGGTACATTTCGAGGCGTAGGTCAGGTAGCTCAGGGGAAAACCCTCCCGTTGCACCTTTGCCGCGTCTGCCTGCATCTGGCGCGCGGCGCGCACGCCCCTCTCGATGACGTTCTCGTAGGTCTCCTCGCTCTCAATGGTGAACACTTCCACCGGCTTGCCCGACTGTGCGATCTCCGCAGCTATTGGTGCTGCAGGAGGTCCATCGCACCCGATTCCGACGACCACAACACCAGCCACGTTGGGATTGACGCCAAGCCCGACAAGTGTCCGATGCACCATCTCCTTGTCAGATGGGATGTTCACGCAGGCGGCATTGTGGGTGAGCGCCACGACATTACCGCCGATTTCCGAGGCAATGTGGTCTGCGATCTCGTTGCCGCACTGGACAGCCGGAATAACCGCGACGTAGTTGCGTGCGCCCGCACTGCCGTCCGGGCGGGGATACCCCATGAATTCCATTGAATCTCTCCTTCAGAGTGCTACAGCAGCGGTCCGGTGTAGTACATCGCCAGCATTTCCTTGTACCTGGAGTTCATCTCCTGGCGAGCCGGCTTACCTGAAGCGACGGCCGTGAGTTCTTCGAGTATGTGCTGCCCTACCTCCGCGATGGTCTCCTTGCCCTCGATGATGGTGCCTGCGTACACATCGAAGTATTCCTTCTGGTCTATGTCCTGGGGGCTGCTGAATACCTTGATGCAGGGCACGATTGGCAGGCCGCCCATGGACACGGTGAAATTGTGTAACATCGTGGGCAGTCCCGCGCCGAAGTTCAGGCTCATCACTTGAGCGCCACCGGCCGCGAATCCAAGGAATACCTGTGGCGTGTTGGCGGAGCCGTCCATGAGATACATGCCCTTGCCCTGCGGTCGCTCGCCCCACTCGAGTACGCCGCTTATTGGACTCTTGCCGCTCTTGGCGATGGCGCCAAGCGACTTCTCCTCGAGAGTAGTCATACCTCCGCGTATGTTGCCGGGCACAGGCTGCGAGCCACGGATGTCTACGCCTGAGTCCAACATCCTCTGCTCCATCCGTTTGGCGATGCCGACGATGCGTTCGGAAACCTCCGGGGTGACGCCTCTCTTGGCCAGCAGGTGTTCAGCGCCGATTGTCTCGGCGGTCTCCGAGAAGATGAACGTCCCCCCCGCAGCCACGAGTGTGTCCGCGGCCCAGCCGACCGCTGGGTTGCAGGCCATGATTGAGGCCGGAGTTGACCCCGTGCACTTAGAGGCGAACGTCAGGTAGCTGATGTCGAAAGCCTCGCGCTGCAGCAGGGATGCGTCCGCAAGCATCTGCTTGGCTGTGCGAATGCCCTTGTCGAGCGCATTGTCATAGCTGCCCTCGTTCTCGATTGTCACCAGTTCGACGGGCTTCTTGGAGGTGGCAATGCCCTCGGCGATGGGGTCTGCGGGTATTCCGTCGCATCCAACACCGACGACAATGGCGGCAGCAACGTTTGGGTTGCAGCCCATGCCGACGAGCGTGCGGGAAATCATCTCTTTGTCCGGCTTGATGTTGACGCACGCACCGTTGTGAGGCAGTGCGACGACAGCCCCACCTACCTCGCTTGCGATACGGTCAGCGAGTTCGTTGCCACACTGGACTGCCGGAATAACTGCGACGTAGTTGCGCGCTCCTGCGCTGCCGTCAGGTCTTGGAAAGCCCATGAATTCCATTTCAGATACTCCTTCCTCTGGTGTGAGTTCCGGGCCGGACATGCGTCCCGTGGTGAGTTGTCTTGCTACATATACATGCCATTCGCCATCCAGCCGCCGTCGACAGAGATGTCGACTCCAGCGATGTTCTTCGCGGCGTCGGAGGCCAGGAAGAGAACGGCTTCAGCTATATCGGCGGGCGCGCTCATGCGCCCCGTGGGTGTTCTCTTCAGTATTGAGTCCTTGTTGAACTTGCCCTGGTCGATGAGGGCCTGCACGAAGTCCGTGAGGACGAACCCGGGGGACACGGAATTGACGTTGATGCCGTGCGGTGCCCATTCGACTGCCAGCACTTTGGTCAGGTTGAGTAGCGCCGCCTTTGAAGGTGCGTAGGATGTCCGCATCGGGATTCCCGTAAGCGCGACTATCGAGGTGAGGTTGACGATCTTGCCGCTCTTCTTTGACACCATGTGCCTGCCTACCGCCTTTGAGCAGAGGTAGGCACTTCGGTAGTTGGTGTTCATGATGCGCTCGAAGTCGGCAGTGTCCTGCTCTATCGTTGGCATGACAGGGGCCTGACTGACGCCGGCGTTGTTGATGAGGACATCGATACCGCCGAGTTCGGCTACCACCCTGTCCACCATGGCGTTGACCTGAGCCTCATCGGATACGTCCGCCTCGATGGCAATGACACGTCCTCCGAACTCTCGTGCGGCCTGTGCCCCTTCCTCGGCGGAGGATAGATGCGCTGCGTTGATGGCGACTGATGCGCCCTCACGCGCAAAGCTGACGGCAATCTCACGCCCAATGCCGCGCCCCGCACCGGTAACGAGAACATTCTTGTCCTGGAACCGCATGGTACCTCCCTGGACCCGAATTGCTCCGCGGTCTGAGTTCCGGGCCGCATCGAACCCGAGCCCGTCCTCGCAGCACGGTCGAGTTCGGTGCGGCACGTTCCTACATATGATATCCGTTTGCAGTCCAGCCCGCATCGACGAGCAGGTCTGTGCCCGTGATGTTGCGCGCGTCCTCAGAAGCGAGGAACATCGCAGCCTTGGCGATATCATCAGTGGTGCTCATGCGACCGAGAGGGGTCTTGCCGAGAATGGCCTTTTCGTTGATCTTGCCCTGGTCAAGGAAGTTCTGTACCAGGTCCGTCAGCACGTAGCCCGGCGATATCGAGTTCACGTTGATGTTGTACTTGCCGAGCTCCACGGCGAGTGCCATGGTCAGGTTGACCACTGCGGCCTTGGAGGAAGCGTACGCCGTCCGCATAGGCGGCCCGGTATGGGCCGTGATGGATGCGATGTTCACGATCTTGCCGCCACCGTGGTCAATCATGCCTTTGGCCACTCCTCTGCAGCACAGATAGGTGCCCCTGAGGTTGATGGCGACGGTGCGGTCGAAATCCGCGACTTTCTGCTCAACGAGCGGCATGAGTGGCTGGCTGACGCCTGCGTTGTTCACCAGGATGTCGATGCTGCCGAACTCGTTGACAACACGGTCAATCATTTTCTCGACCTGCGCCTCGTCGGCCGTGTCGGCCTCGACTGCGATGGCCTTCCCTCCGAATTCACGCGCGGCCACGGCCGCATCCTCTGCCGATGACAGATGTGCAGCGTTGATGGCAACCGAGGCGCCCTCACTTGCGAAACCAAGCGCGATGGCGCGACCGATGCCTCGTCCTGCTCCTGTGACCAGGACGTTCTTATCACTGAATCGCATTACTCCTCCTTGGTTGTCTATGCGCGACCGCTGGTTATATCCGCTACAAGGTCCTTCACAGTCTCGTCAACCAGGTATCGCGGCTGCCAGTTCCAGTCCCTGCGTGCGGCGCTATCGTCGGGTTGTTTCTGAATACACTCGTACTGGGTATCCATCACGTGCTGATACTCGGGGTCGAACTTCCACGATATCGCAGCCCCGGGAACGTAGCGCTCCGTAGCGTCCACCAGCTCCTTTGTGGAGGCTGAGAAGCCGTCGAGATTGTAGACCCGACATGTGAGTGAATCGGCATTGGCGCGTGCCAGTTGCAGGAGGCTATAGGCCGCGTCTTTCACGTAGATGAAGCGCAGTCGTAGCTCCTCCGCCACCTGGATAGTGAACGGCTTTCCGCGGGCGCTATCTTCGATAACCAGAGAGGTGTACGCGCTCCAGCCCGAACCTCTTACCCTTCCGGGACCGAGGATGGAGAGGAAGCGCACCGCCCTGAAGTCCAAGCCGTAGTGCCGATGGTAGTGCAGGCCGAGTTGCTCGCTGCATATCTTCGACGTGCCGTACATCGTCGGCGGTTTCTGCACGTAGTCGTTCGGTACGGGTTCAGGCAGGTTTGAACCGAACGTAGCGGTCGTGCTCGAGTACACCAGTGTGCCCACGTCGAAGAGACGCGCGGCTTCGATGATGTTGTAGCTGCCCAGTACGTTGACTGCGTAGCCGGCAGAGTGGTCTATCTCGCACGCCGGCGGCATCAGTGCAGCGATGTGGTAGATGACATCAGGACGGGCCGTCTTAATGGTATCCATCACCTGGGCCCAGTTCGAGATGTCGGCACGTACATGCGTGACGTTTTCCCTGATGTCCTCAGGTATCCTGGAAGCGGGGGCCATGTCCAGGATTGTCACGTCCTCGCCGTCGGCGATGAGGAGCCGGGCAAGTTCTTTGCCGACCATGCCCGCTCCTCCCGTAATAAGGCTCCTTCCCATTGCGTATCTCCTTCTTCCGTTACAAGGGATGACTAGCCGTAGATGTCGGAATTCTCGCGTACATCTTTCACGAAGTCGGCGACTGCGTCGACCAGCGTGAATCGTGGCGCCCACTTCCAGTCGGTTCGCGCCATGGTATCGTCGAGGCGCGCTGGCAGGTTACCGACGAGCTGTATCTGTTTCTCGTCCGGCTTGAAGTCAACACCTGCGTCGGGAACAACCTTCTTGATCGCATCGAACAGCTCCTGGCCGTTAACCGTCAGTCCGTACAGGTTGTAGACGCGTGTCGTCAGGCTTTCCTCACTTGCGTTCTTGAGGTCATAGAGGCCCCACGCGGCGTCCTTGACGTACAGGACCGCGATGGACGTGTCGGGGTTGACGTAGATGGAGTAGGGGCGCCCCATCGCCGACTCCTGAACCGACTTGTACAGGTAAGCACTCTGGGCGCTATCGACACGGCCCATTCCAAGGATGGGTGTAAGGCGGACAGCGCGGAAGTTAAGGCCAAACCTCCGGTGGTAGTACTCGCCTAGCCGCTCGCAGCAGACCTTGGTGACCCCGTACATGTTTACGGGATGTTGCGCCGCGTCGTTTGGCACGACCGAAGGAACGTCGCGTCCGTATGTAGCGAGCGTGCTGATGAACATTGTGGACTCAACACCGAACATGCGAGCCGCTTCAAGGACGTTGTACGTGCCATTCACGTTGACGTTGAACGCGCCCTGAGGGTTCTGTTCGCTGCCAGGCGGGAGCATGGCTCCCATATGGTAGATGCAGTCCGCTTCGCTGGTTCGTACTGCGTCCAGCACGTGCGACCAGTTGCCGATGTCGCCACGTATGAGCGTGACCTTGTCCATCATGTTGCGGAATAAATTTGAGCCGGGAGCGAGGTCAAAGATAGTTACCTCTTCGCCCTTCTCAAGGAGGAGATTGGTCAGGTGGTAGCCGATGAAACCCAGTCCGCCGGTGATCAGGTTCTTGGTCATTCTTGTGTGCCTCCTTCCATTCCCAGTAGCACCTCAAGCCTGGGATCATGTCGCCAGACGTTGAAGTTGTAGAAGCCGAGCTCCTCGCCCTTCGTGACCTTTCCGGAAGCCACGGCAAGGACCTCGTCGAATATCCGCTTGCCGACATCTTCTATGGACTCGGTGCCTTCCATGATTGTTGAGGCGTTGATGTCCATGTCTTCGCCCATCTTCGCCCATGTCTCGGGGTGTCCTGTAACCTTGACGAGAGGCGAGATGGCGTGGCCAAAACTGCCGCCTCTACCGGTGGCGAACACGATGATGTTCGCGCCGGCCGCGGCCTGGTATGTCATCGCCTGCAGTTCGATATGTATGCCTCCCATCAGGTAGAAGCCGCCCTCTTCAGGCAGACGGTCTACTCGGTTGGTGGTTGCCTGCAGAACGCCGCTGATAGGGCGGTGTCCGCTCTTGTGAACTGCGCCGAGGGATTTCTCCTCTAGGGTAGTGAGGCCTCCCTTTACATTGCCGCCGCACATGAAGTCGACGCCTGCTCCGGGTACCGTCCAGCGCTTCTCCTCGTCGCCAACCCATCGCAGTATGTCTTCTCGGACCTTATCGTTGATGGCGCGATTGGCCAGCTCTTCTTCGGCGCCGATGGCCTCTATTGGCTCAATCATGACGACGCGTGCGCCTGCATCGACCATCATATCTGACATAACACCTATTGCGGGGTTGGCGGCGATACCGCTCGTTGTGTCCGAGCCGCCACACTTGACGGCGACGGCCAGCTTGCTGATGTCGAATGGCTTGCGCTCCTGCTTCGCTGCTTCGGCCACCATTCTCTGCACGATTTCGCGCCCCTTCGCGATGGCGCGGCGCGTGCTGCCCACGGCCTGGATGTCGACTATCTCGACCGGTTTGCCGGATTCGGCTATTGCCTCGGCAATCGGTTCGGCGCGGAGTCCTTCGCACCCCATTGGGACGAGGACTGTGCCGTAGATGTTCGGATTGCATGCGGCGCCAACCAGCGTCGGGACCGTTTCCAGGGCGATGCACCCGTGATACTGCGTAACGGCGACCGCACCGTCGATACCTTTGACCATCTGCTGTGCCGCGGGCTCACCGCAATCGCAGACGGCGATGACAAGCACCGTATTGCGAACGCCGACCTGCCCGTTGGGGCGTTCATATCCCAGGAACTCCATAGATGACCTCCTTGTCGATGTGATGGCGAGCCGCTACGAGTGGCCGAGCATGTTGTCGGTCAGCGGCATGCGGTCGCTGGTCACGTTGTGGATGTGGACGTAGTCGCCCGTTTTGATGTCCTTCGAAGCACGGCCTATCTTTGCGCCGTACTTCACGACATCCGAGCCCGACTTGATGTCCGCAAGCGCGATCTTGTGCCCAAGGGGGAGCGCATCGTTCACACGCACTGTCTGTGTCACCTCGCGGGCCGTGGAGATTACTTCAACTTCGTCCCCGGCCAGTAGCGCGGACAGGGCAGTTGCGACGTTGTCCCTGGAGTCCATGCTGATTGCCTTCTTCATTGGCGCGAACTCTCCTCTCTCGCCCGGGGCGAATGACCGTTGTGGAACGGCACGATTGCCTCTGAGCGGGCCGTTAATGCAAACCCGGGCTCGAGTCAGTTGCTCGACCCCGGGTTGACTTCAGGTTGCGCTGGATAGGTTCGACTACGGGAGCTTGGCGGCTGCCGCGACGAGCTTCTCGTCCGGAATCAGGCCTTCGTCGATCGCAATCTCGGCCGCGAAGCGAGCGCCCTTGCCGCAAACCATTGTGCACATAGTTGTGTGGCCGCCCACCTCATCAAACTTCCTCATCTCGTCGGGGTCCGGCAGGTAAAAAGGCCTGCCGTAGATCACTCTGTGGATGTCATGGCAGTTGACGCAACCCCATTCCTTGATGTACTTCTCGTGGAGCTTGCGCGCGATGGCGAAGCTCTCGAAGCGAACCCTCTCGGGGTCGGCAAAGTTGTCATACTCACGGCCCTTGAGGCCGCTGAGGAACATGACGCCGGCAACATATGCGCCGCAGCCGGAGTCGCCGACGGTCGAGCCGCCGCCCGCCCAGCCGGTGAGCGCCTTGAACACGTCGGGATTCAGCATATCGAAGGTCTCCTGGAGTGCGGCGACGACAACCTGTCCGCAGCCCCGGTAGACGTTCTCGTACTCGTAGCCCTTGTCGTACGCTGTCTGTAGCAGTTTCTCTCTGACTTTCTCGTCCACCATTGTTCTTGGGTCCTCCTTCTTTCCTTTCGCCGTCAACTAATGCGTTACATCGCGCGTCCAGATGTCGACGTACGTTCCAATCTTGAGAGCTTTGGCTCCTGCCTCTCTCTACGGTCCTGACTAGAACGCGGGGCCAATCCTCCAGACCTCCAGTACGTCACGATAGCGAGGTCGCATCTCGATCTTGGTCGGCTTGCCGGAGGCGGTATCCCTGATAACGTCCATCAATCGCTGTCCAACGACGTCGACGGACTCGGAACCTTCGATGATGCCGCCCGCGTACACGTCGAAGTACGGAATCTCCTTGGCGGCCTTCGGGCTGCTGAGAATCTTGATGACCGGCAGTATCGGCAGGTTGCCCATTGAGCCGGCCGGCATTGAGCGGAAGCTGGCAGGCAGTCCCCCGCCGAAGCCGAAGGTCATCATCTGGGCGCCTGAGGCGGCCAGTCCCAGCTGCATCGGCGGAGTGTTGGCAGAACCATCCATGAAGTAGAGGCCAGGGCCGGGGAGTTTCTGTCCCCAGTCGAGCACGTCGGTCAAGGGCGCCGAGCCGGTCTTCGCGATTGCGCCGAGGGCCTTCTCTTCGATAGAGGTGAGGCCCCCCTTGATGTTGCCGGGTGTTGGCTCGGAGCCGAGTATGTCTACGCCGGCATCGAGGATGCGCTGGTCGGTGCGGCCCACTGCGTCGAGGACCTTCTGAGCGACAGCAGGGTCGGTGGCCCTTCGAGCCACGATGTGCTCTGCTCCAACCAACTCAGCCGTCTCGGAGAAGACAGCCGCGCCTCCGCCATTCACTATCTGGTCGACAGCCCAGCCCGCAACAGGGTTGCAGCCGAGCGCGGACGTTGTGTCGGAGCCACCGCACTTGACGGCAAGCTTGATATGAGTGATGTCAAAGGGCTGTCTGGTTTGCAGGGCGGCGTCGGCCTTCATCTGCTTGCAGAAGTTGATGCCTTTCTCTACGACAATGTCGTAGTCGCCCTCTTTCTCGATGGTCAGGGCCTCGACAGGCTTGCCGGTCGTCGCTACTTCACTTGCCATATCTTCGCATGAGAAAGGATCACAACCGATGCCGATGATAAGCGCCGCATAGACATTGGGGTTCTTCCCCAGGCCAATAAGGGTGCGCAGGGACATCTCATTATCGGGCCCGGTGTGGATGCATGGCTTGTTGTGCAGCAGGGGATGCACTCCCGCGCCCGCCTCGTCGGCGATGCGGCAGGCCATCTCGTTCGCGCACCTGGATGCCGGAATTATCGCGACCATGTTTCGTATTCCGACCGAACCGTCCGGCCGGGCGTATCCCTGGAACTCCATCAGTGTGCCTCCTCTTCTCTTGTCTTGGGAGCGTCTGTGAGTTTCTAGACCTCGCCTATCCTTCCCATATATGCGCCTTTCGTTGCCGAAACCGCGAGCTGTGTGTAGGCGCCCAGGATGCCTGTAGTGTTCTTGGACTCGAATGGAACGTATCGGGACTTGCGCTCTGCCAGGATGCGCTCCATCTCTTCCGGTGACTTGCGCTCACCTGCCACGCCGACGATGTTGAGCGCCCTGCGTTCAAGGCTGATCTCAATCAGGTCGCCGTTCTCGACCAGCGCGATAGGACCGCCGCTGGCACCCTCGGGCGACACGTGCCCGATGACCGGACCGGCTGTCGCTCCGGAGAAGCGGCCGTCGGTGATGAGTGCGATTGACTTTCGGTACTTCTCGATGGCGACGATGGCTGATGATGTCAGGAAGAGTTCGGGCATGCCGCAGGCCTTGGGACCTTCGTTGCGGACAATTGCCACGTCACCCGGCTCCAGTTTGAGGCCGGTCACTGCCGCGAAGCAGTCCTCCTCACACTCGAAGACGACCGCCTTGCCAACGTGCTCGTACATCTCGGGGTCGCACGCGCTGTACTTGAATACGGAACCGTCTGTCGCCAGGTTGCCGGACAATACCGCAACCGAGCCCTTCTTGCTCTTCGGGTCATCAGGGTCGCGGATGACATCGCTCCGCCGCACTCGACGAGTACCGTCCACGGTTGCGTAGTTGCTGAGGTAGCCCTCGGCCATGCGGAAGAAGTCCGTCTTCTCAACGTCGGCGAGGTTCTCCCTGACCGTTTTGCCCGTCACCGTCATTGCGTCCATGTCGAGCAGACCGAGAGGGGCGAGTAGTTGGATAACGCGCTGCACGCCACCCGCGAACCAGAACTGCCTCGACGCGTATTCACCCGCCGTGTGAAGATTCGTAAGGTACGGGGTCTTTTGCCCCAGCTCGTCGAACCACCGGACGTCGAACTCGACTCCGGCGGCATGTGCGATAGCCGGGAGGTGGAGAAGCCCGTTTGTCGAGCCCCCTGTCGCCTGGTGGATGATGACCGCGTTTCTGAAGGCGCTCTCTGTCAGTACATCCTTTGCCTTGAGGCCCTTCTTGAACAGGTCCATGACCATGTAGCCGGCGTTCCGCGCGTTGTTCTGGACGTAGCGCATGCTTGCAGGGGCGAGTGCCCCTGTTGGCAGTGACATTCCGAGGGCCTCTGTCATCACCTGCATTGTTGAGGCCGTTCCCATGAACTGACAGGCGCCATCGCAAGGTAGTGTGTGGTCCTGGATGAAGGCGAACTGCTCGTCGTCGAGCATTCCGGCTGCATGCTTACCATGCCCCTTGCCTACGTCGCCTTCCATGAGGTAGCAGGGCCCAGGCTCGTTGGAACCGCCCTGGACCACTACTACCGGTAGCGCGTCTTTCAGTCGGGCTGCGGCGACCAGACAGGCCGGCAGACCCTTGTCGCAGCTGGAGATGAGTATGGCAGCGTCGAACGCATGGGTGTTCGCGTAGATCTCAATCATGCTGGCGATGAACTCCCGCGAAGCGAGCGGGTAGTTCATGCCGTCATGCCCTTGCGCGATACCGTCGCACACATCGGACGTTGTGTACTTGAATGCGGTTCCCCCGGCAATCTCGATGCCGAGGCGGCCCTGGTGTACCAATCTGTCGAGGTGGTAGCTGCCAGGGTGCGCCTCACCCTGCGTCGAATGAAGCAGGACGTGAGGCTTGTTCAGGTCTTCCCTCGTATAGCCTCCGGGCGCATACAGGGAAGGTACCTGCGGGGAGCAGGCCTTCAGCAGGTCACTTCTTCTTTCCATGTCCATCTCCTGTTCGTGGTCCAGACCCTTCTTCCCATCCCTCTTTCTTTAGACCAGCATGTCGAAGTGAATGTCGAACTCACGGTGTCCGAGAGCCTCGGCCTTGGACTGCTCGCCATTGGCACAGGCAACGACCTTGTCGAATATCTCCTGTCCAACGGTCTGGAGAGTGCCCTCGCCGTCCGCGATGGAACCGGCGTTCACGTCGATGTTCGGCTGCATTTTGCCGTAGAGAACGCTGTTCGTGGATACCTTGATGATTGGTGCGATAGGTGAGCCGACGGGCGTGCCACGGCCTGTGGTGAAGACGATAACGTGACAGCCGGAGGCCAGGAGACCGGTGTCGTTCATGACGTCGGCGGCCGTGGCATCCATGATGATGAGGCCCTTCTGGACCGGCTGCTCGGCGTACTTGACTACCTGAGTGATGGTGGTGTTGCCGCCCTTGCGGATGCAGCCGAGTGACTTCTCCTCGATGCTGCTCAGACCACCCTTGATGTTACCGGGCGATGGCTGCGCACCGCGGATGTCAACGCCTCCCGTCATAGCGCGTGACTCGGCGGCGTCGATGATGCGATAGATGTCCTTGGCGACTTCTTCGTTCAGCGCTCTGCGTGCGAGGATATGCTCGCAGCCGAGCATCTCGGTTGTCTCGGAGAAGATGGCGGTGCCGCCCTCAGCGATGACCTTGTCAGCCGCGATGCCGAGAGAGGGATTTGCGGTCAGACCGGAGAAGGCGTCAGAGCCGCCGCACTCACAGCCGAGAACCAGCTCCGATAGAGGGATAGACTCCTTCTTCAGCTTGGCAGCTTCTTCAACCATCTTGGCCGCGATCTTAGTGCCCTTCTCGATACAACCGGGCGTCCCTCCGTCTTCCTGGACGCTCACGACGTCGTAGGGCTGACCCATTTTCTCGAGTTCAACTGTAAGAAGCTCGGGCTGAACAACCTCGCAGCCATTGGCGACCAGCAGGACACTGGCAACGTTGCCGTGTGCGCAGATGCCGAGCATCGTGCGGATAACCTTGTCTTTTTCCTCGCCCACGTGACCGCAGCCGCCGCCGTGTATGGCGTAGACCGTGCCCGGGACCTTCTCGCTAATCATGCGAGCTACTTCCGCGGAGCAGACCACAGTGGGGAACACCAGTACGTGATTTCGAATGCCGACCTTGCCGGACTTTCTGCGATATCCCTGGAACTCCATTACTTGTCTCCTCTGCCTTTCTGGCTTTCCATGTTGTGTACGTGGACGTGTTGGCCAGCGCCGATGGAGTCGGTGGCGAGCCCGATGGCCTCACCGTACTTGATCACCGGCTGGTGCAGGCCGATGGGGGATAGGGCGAATTTGTGGCCAAATGGGATGTCCTGTGCCAGCGTTGTGGTGACCTCTCGGCTATCGTGGGCGACCGTGACACTGTCTCCCTTTGAGAGGTCCTGGAACGCCGTGGCCACGTTGTCTTTTGTGTCGATGAGAATGGCCTTGGGTTTCATCTGTCTGTGCTGTCCTCCTGTTATCAATAGTTGCGAGAAGGCCCGAAGCAACGTGCGAATCGGGCCATTGGCGCGTGTGTATATGGAAACAAAAAGACGGTGCCGTGCTGTGGCATGGTCACCCTATGTCGGTCGTGCAAGTCTCTGAGAAGCTCAGTCAATACGAGTATCCGAGCGGCTCGCTTTGCAGAACGAAGGGTCCGCTATTCTGGTCCGGCACATGGCATACCCGCCCGTGCCAAATCTAGCCGATTGTACTCCAGTGAAAGACCCTTGGCTAGCGTCCCTGCAAGTGCCGAAGCCAATTGCGGGACCAGATTCTCGCGTAGCCATTTGCTCAAGAGCCCTGCCTTGATACTGCTGTCATAGTCTCGCCCAGGCATTGAACTGGCACTACCGCGACCTCGGTCATGGGCGCACGCTGGCCTGAGTGATGCCTGCGTGGCTTGAGAGCATTGCGGTGCAACGTCTGGAGAGGCTGAAGAAGGCAGGGCTCGCTGTCTTCGGAACCGAAGAGTGTGCGGGTGCGCTGCTCCAATGGATCAAGGATGCCGATGTGGGCCAGGCACGGAGCGACGTCGGTGTCTCACGAGATAACCTTGCTGCTGCTGACTCGGCGTGAAACACCGGGGCCATGGCCAAGAAGCACCCATGCGGCATGACCCCCGAGTCGGTTCTCGTCGTGTACGAGAGGGCTTAGTAGGACGCGCTCCCGTTCAACGAGAGAAGGGGCAGGATCGTCGGTCCTGCCCCTTCTTGCTGTATGAATGACTCCAGT
>Ga0272441_10007930_pt1 | contig 17048 bp, 13 predicted proteins | sample SSMProp6N_FD_193582 | JGI IMG/M metagenome (GOLD analysis project Ga0272441, IMG submission 193582) | Marine sediment archaeal communities from Little Sippewissett salt marsh, Falmouth, MA, United States - SSM-Prop-6N | ecosystem: Environmental > Aquatic > Marine > Wetlands > Sediment ...
GCAATGGAGATTCCGCTGCTTCGAGCGCCGAGGATGCAGGGTTCCCGCCCGGAACCGGTTCGACGGGCGCCCGCAGGCTACCGGAGCGCTTCCTCCAGCGCCGCGTCGGCGTGCAGCGCCGTCGTGTCGAGAACGGGGACGGAGAAGTCGTCAGATCCGAGAAGAAGCGGGAGCTCGGTACATCCGAGGATGACCGCATCCGCGCCGCCCGCGACGAGGCGCGCACCGATCCCGACGAGCGCCGCCTTCGTCTCGGGGTTGAAATCGCCACGGTCCAGCTCGGTGAAGATCGCCCGGTTGACCGTCTCCTGCTCGTCGGGCGACGGCGCCACGACCTCGATGCCATCCTGCGACAGCCGCTTCGGATAGAAGGAGCCGCTCATGGTCGTCTTCGTTCCGAGAAGCGCCGGCCGGCGGCAGTCGAGCGTCTGGAGCCGGTCGGCAACGACGTCGAGGATCGAGAGGAGCGGAATGGGAGAGCCCGCGGCGATCTCATCGAATGCGATGTGGAACGTGTTGGTCGCCATCAGGCCGACCTCCGCCCCGCCCGCCGCGAGCGCGCGGAATCCGTCGATCGCGCCCTGCGCCAACGACCTCCAGTCGCCGGCCGCCATCCAGTCGATGTACCGCTGGAAGGTCACGCTGTAGATCAGGATCTCGGGGTAGCCGTGATCGCCGAATCTCCGCACGTACTCCCGCGTCAACCGCCGGTAGTATTCGACCGTCGACTCCGGCGAGGTCCCCCCGAAGATCCCGATGCGCTTCACGACGCCCTCTACTGGTGCGGCTCGACGACGGCGACCACGTCGGGCAGATCGATCCCCAGCTCCTCGAGCTTGGCGATCGTCGGGACGCCGTTGGTCGTCCAGCCGCGCCGCTTGTAGACCGCGTCGATCAGCTTCTCGTACTGGTCCTCGCGGAAAGCGCGAAGCTTCGCGACCTTCTCCTCCGATGAAAGGCCGGTGGGATCGATCCCAACCTTGTCGCGGAGCTGCTCGTCGTAGCGCTCGGCGCGCGACTCGTATTCCTCGATCGTCACCGGACCTACGGACCGATACGGAATCGCGTCGTGTTCGCGCGTACCGAGACCCATCCGCGCGCCGAACACGCGTTGGAAGTTGTAGACCCGCTCCGACTGGAGGATGAGATCCCCCGGTGTGACATCGATCCCCGTGACTCCGGTGAACACGTTGCAGTAGTTGTCCACGTGCTCAGGCACCTTCGCCGGCTCGGACGTCTGCGCGTTGTCGGACGGCTCAACGTCGTTCCACGGAAGCTTGCAGTGGCCCACCAGGCCGAACCATGTGCGCCACATCGGGAAGTAGTGAAGCGCCTCCGCCTTGTCGGCGAACGTTGGGATCTGGTTGTTCACCATGTCCATGAAGATCAGCCACGCCTCGTCGTGCTGCGGCCCCTTGAGCGCCAGTCCGTATCCGCCCTGCATCGCCAGCGACTCCTTGGTGACGTACTCGGAGTACTCGAGCCCCTTCGCCTCCATGCCGATGTCCTGAAGGAATCCGGGATCCGCGCCGTATGCCTCGGCGAAGTGCTCCTTCATCCGCCGAATTCCCTGGCCGACGACCACCCCGAATCCCTCGCCGCGCGCCATCTGATGCAGCACCTCGAGCGCAGCCTCCGCGTTGCCGAACCGCAAGTCGAGACCTCCGGTCGCCTCTTGGTCGATGATCCCGTTCTCGTAACACTCCATGACGAACGCCAGCCCCGTCGTGAAGGAGATCGTGTCGATGCCGTAGGTGTCGCAGTAGAAGTTCATTTCCAGCACGAAGTTCGGATCGTAGATGCCGAGATTCGAGGAGCCGCCCGCCGTCTCGTACTCCGGCCCGTCGACGAGGACCTTCTCGCCGGCATACGGACCGCTTCGCAGCTCGAAATTGTCGACCGCGTGCGAACAGGACATCGTGCAACCGAGCCAGCACCCGTCCGGCATGTTCTGGGTGAACTCCTCACGCCAGACCGGCGACGAGATCCGCCCGGCGTCCGGATGCGAACCGAACTTGTAGTTGTGGGTCGGCAGAAGGTCGTACTCGTCCATGATCTCGACCAGATGCGACGTCCCCACGCGCCGCATGTCGCACTGGGTCGCGTCGAGTTCGAGGATCTCCTTGTTGATGCGCTGGCCCGCGGCCTGAATCCGCGCGAGGTCGGCCGGCTGGTTCGACTGGGCCGTTACAGGCGGGCTCTTCACCACGAGCCCCGCGATCCGCTTCTCCCGAAAGACCGTTCCGATCCCGCCTCGACCGGCCTGTTTGATTCTCGGTGCCTTCCGCTTGATGTCGAAGAAGCTGAAGTTCAGGCATCCCCAACGAGTGTTCTCCGCTCCGGCGCCGGTCGTGACTGCCGAGACCGCCGCGACGTCGCGCGGATCGTCGGAATCTGCAAACACCCTCATGAGCCGATCGGCGAGGACGTGCGTGTTGACGTCCTCCTCCGGGCAGGCGAGCAGCTGGACAACGCCACGGCTCCCGTCGACGAACAGCACGACGTTCTCGGAGGCCTTCCCCTGCAGTTCGAGCGCGTCCCACCCGGTGAACTTGAGGTACGGGCCGAAATACCCGCCGACGTTCGAGTCAATGACATTGCCCGTCAAAGGCGACAGGCTGACGACGATCGACTTCCCGGACCCGGGGTAGGCCGTCGTTCCGCCCACCGGGCCCGAGGAGATGACAATCTCGTTTCTCGGATCGTCCCACGTCGTCGACTCGTCGACTGCGTTCCACAATCGCCAGAGGCCGAACCCTCTCCCCCCGACGAAGAGATCCTTCATCTGCTCGGTCACAGGCCGCGCCTGGATCGTGCCCTTTCCCACATCAACGTGAAGCGACGTTCCGGTATACCCGCGCTCCGGGGCGGCCGGGACGTACTCCATCTCGGCGATCACCCGGTATCCAGCTGGTACGGTCATGGCTCCTCCCTGATGGACGCGGCTTCGGCCCCGTCCGGTTCGCGTCGTCGCGAAGTGTAGGCGACGCCAGAGGGTTCCTCAATCCCGTTTCCCATGTTGAATCCAGAGCTCTCCGCCGGCCGCCGACCGCTATTGCCTCCCCGCGAAGCGTGTCCTATCCTTGGCGCCACGAGGAGGGGCCATGGACCACGAGCGAGCCGAGAGAGCCGTGCGCGAGATCCTCGAAGCGCTGGGCTCCGAGCACCTGAACGAAGAGGTTCTTGCGAACACGCCGCGGCGCGTCGCCGCCGCCTACGCCGAGTTCTTCGAGCACATTGAACGCAATCCGGCCGACGTGCTCGAGGTCGTCTACCAAGAGGAGTACGAGGAGATGATCGCGATGAAGGGGATCACCTTTCACTCGATCTGCGAGCATCACCTGCTCCCGTTCGTGGGGACGGCCGACATCGTCTACATCCCGCAAGACGGGCGGATCGTCGGCGCGAGCAAGCTCGCCCGCGCGGTCGACATCGCCGCGTCGAGGCCCCAGCTGCAAGAGCGGCTGACCCAGCAGATCGCCGACGCGCTCGTCGACAAGCTCGACCCGCTCGGCGTCCTCGTCCGTCTTCAGGCGACCCACCTGTGCATGACGCTCCGCGGCGTCCGCAAGCCGGGCTCGACGATGGTCACGTCGGCAATCCGAGGAAGCTTCTACGCCAAGCCGGCGCAGCGAAGCGAAGCCCTCGCACTGATCTCCTAGAGCGGAAGTCGCCCGGGACGGCGCGGGCGTCGAGCCCGTCAGCCGATTCGCCAAGCGGAGATGCGCGGATCGTCTGCGTCGAGCGCGCGGGCGTCGAGGGTCCGCGCCCCGCTCGCATCACGAACATCGAAGGAGACCGTCTCCCCCGTGTCGACGTCGCAGTATCGCGCGGCGAGGGATGCAGCGAGCGCAATCTCCTCGGCCGTCGGCGTTCCCTCGACGAGCGACGTCGGTCCCATCACCGACACCGGCTCCAGTCGCGTGCGTCCTTCGGCGAACGCGTCGAGCTGCGTGTTCTCTGTGTGATTCCGGCCGACGATGACCTTCGCGTCATCCGACAGACGGAAGTGGCGCCCGATGCGCAGAAGGCGGAACTGCTCCAGATCGACGCGGTCCCTACCGAGATGATCGAACGCGTCGCGAACCCGAGCGGCGTACGTCTTCTCCGTCAGCAGACAGCCTCCGGCCGGCTGCGGATAGCCGGTGATCCCGAACGTCGCCGCCAACGCCATCTGCTCGTGTCGCGTGCGGCCGTGAATCGAGAGCAGATCTTCTCTCCGAAGCCACGCCTCCTTGACCGGAAGCGTGTCCGGCAGGAGGTTCGCCGAAAGGGGTCGGAGCAACCGGTCGCCCAAGCCCGTCTCCTCCTGAACCCGCATCATCTCCCGCAGCTGCTGAGATTTCGGGCGCTGGCCGAGGACCTCTCCGGAGATCACGAACTGAGCGCCTTCCTCCTCCATCACACGCTTTGCGACCTTCAACAGGAAGATCCTGCAGTCGACGCATGGGTTCATCCCGCGCCCATACCCAAACTTCGGGCGGCGGATCACCTCCAGATGCTCCTCCGAGACGTCGACGATCCGCAGCGGCAGGCCAAGCTGGCCCGCGATCTGGTGGATCTCGGCACGGGCCCGTTCGTTCGCGCCGAAGAAGTGTTGCACGTGAAGCAAGAGGACATCGACACCCAGCCGCGCGACCAACCCCGCAGCGACGATGCTGTCGAGCCCGCCCGAAATGGCCGCGATGGCCTTGACGGATGGGGATTTGCCAGATCCATTCGCGTGACCGGACTTCTTCACCATCTTTTCACATCCTCGCAGAATCATCGACCGGAAACCCAAAGATCAGATTCTTGCCAAGGAGGCAGACCATGCGCAAGTCGTTGCTGATCGGCACTCTTGCCGTCGTCATGTTGGCGACCGGTCTCACCGTCGCCTGGGTGAACGCTCCGGACGGGCAACTCACTGTAGCATCGTCCGTAGCCGTCGCGCAGACCGTCGAGACGAACCAAGCAATCACCAACTCCGGTTCCGCCGCCGTCAAGGCGGCGATCCAACGAGCCGGCCCCGCCGTCGTCCGAATCGACGTCACCGGGACAGTGACCGTTAGCGACACGTTCTCTGACCTCTTCGACGATGAGTTCTTCCGACGCTTCTTCCAGTTCGATGAGACACCGGAAGAGCAGGAGACTGCGTCGCTAGGCTCCGGCGTTGTGTTCGAATACGCCGGGGAGAAGCTCGTCCTCACCAACGAACACGTGATCGACGACGCAGACACGATCGAGCTGACGGACATCAATGGGAACGTGTACTCCGCTTCAGTGATCGGAACCGACGATCTCCTCGACGTCGCCATCCTCCGCGTCGACGGCGACGCCAGTGCCCTCGTCGCTGCAACCCTCGGCGACTCCGACGCGATCGAAATCGGCGATTGGGCGATCGCCATCGGAAACCCGCTTGGCCTGTCGTACACCGTCACAATGGGGATCATCAGCGCGGTCGACCGCGACATCGCCAAGCCGAGCGGCGTCGGAACCTACTGGGACCTGATCCAGACGGACGCCGCGATCAACCCGGGCAACAGCGGAGGCCCGCTGGTCAACGCCGCCGGTGAGGTCATCGGAATCAACACCCTGATCGCTCGAACGTCGGCGGCAGGCGTCTCGATCGAGGGGATCAACTTCGCGATTGCCCTTAACGGGGTCCTGGACATCCTAGACCAGCTGGTGGAGACGGGTGCTGTATCTCGCGGTTGGCTCGGGGTTCAAGTCGCCGACGTCACCGTCGATACCGTCGAGAGCTTTGGGGTCGACCCCGACACGCCGGGCGCCGTCATCGCGCATGTATTCTCCGGAGACCCTGCCGACGTCGCGGGTATCGAAGTCGGCGACGTTGTCACCCGCATCGACGATGTAGCGATCGCCTCCAGTGACGACCTCGTCAGCGAAATCGCCAAGGCCGGAGCCGGAACGCAAGTGGAGATCGAAGTCGTTCGCGACGGCGAGGCCCTGGTCTTCGACGTCACGCTGGGCGAACGACCGTCCGAAGACGTTCTTGCGACCTACGAAGGCCAGACGTCTGAGGAGACGACCGAGTCGGCCGTCGCGTTCGGACTCACCGTCGGCTCGATCACGCCGATTGTCGCAGAGCATCTAGGATTGAATTCGTCTGACGGCGTCGTCATAATGGACGTCGCTGCCGGCAGTCGCGCGAGCAGTGCCGGCCTTGCGGAGGGCGACATCATCGTTGAGATCGACCACGAACCGATCGCGTCCGTCGAAGAGTGGAACGACGCGATTACCGATCTCGGCGAAGACTCCTCCGTGACGTTCACGGTCATCCGTGATGGGCAGTTGCTGTTCGTGACAGTGTAAGCCGCAGCAGAAGCTGTATGGCGATCGGAGAGTGGCGCAGCCTGGTCAGCGCGCAGCGTTCGGGACGCTGAGGCCGCCGGTTCGAATCCGGCCTCTCCGACAGATGCGGGAGTAGCTCAATGGTAGAGCCCTGGCCTTCCAAGCCAGTCATGCGGGTTCGATTCCCGTCTTCCGCTCCCGTCGTCGCCCGGAAGGTTGCCATTGACAACCCTCGACGACCGACGCACACTGGCTACGGCATGCGGAGATTGGCGCGGCCGAGCGTCCCATTTCGATACTTGGGGACGTCTCCAACCGGCTTCGCCGAGCGAAGCGAGACGAAACGTAATGCGTTCCAAAGGAACACACTCTCGCCGTAGGCGAGCGCCGTAATGTACTCTGTAGCCGTTGAGGCTACGAGTCGGCTTCCGCGAAGCGGAAACGCAATCTGCTTCGCAGAAGCAGACAGGCGCCCGTAGCTCAGAGGACAGAGCAACGGCCTTCTAAGCCGTCGGTCGGAGGTTCGAATCCTCCCGGGCGTGCCAGAGATTCGTGGGGAGCGTGGCGCAGCGGCAGCGCACCAGGTTGTGGTCCTGGGGGTCGCGGGTTCGAATCCCGTCGCTCCTCCCAGAAAGTCCATCCCGTACCCGCAGGCAAGGGGGTCGGGTTCCGCGAAGAGGAAACGTAATCTGCTTCGAAGAAGCAGACATGCGCCCGTAGCTCAACTGGATAGAGCATCGGTCTTCGGAACCGGGGGTTGGGGGTTCGAGTCCCTCCGGGCGTAGAAGCGAGCGTGCGGTCACTCCGTGACCGTGCGCTCGTTTCTGTTCCGGAGTGCGAGAACCCCCATCGGCAAGCAAAGCGGCCGACAAGCCCTCCGCAGGAGGGCCGGGGTTACGAGTCATCCACAGGGAAGCCCCAATCGCCGCGCGTTACCCCCATCGGAGCGCGAAGCGCACTCGATAGCTGCCCGCAGGGCAGCCGGGTTCGAGTCATCCACGCATCAGCCCCCAACTCCCGGGCGACTAGTTCTCTCTCCCGGCCTGGAGTGCGAGAACCCCCATCGGCAAGCGAAGCTTGCTCGACAAGCCAAATCGGGTGGGCATCCGCCGCAGGCGGCGCCAAGCTGTCCATCGGACAGCCGACGGCCGGGGCTACGAGTCCCAGCGTTCCCGCAGCATGACCCCGAGATGCACCCCCATCGGAGCGCGAAGCGCGCGACAAGCTGAACCACTCGGGCGTCCGCTGCAGGCGGCGCCGGACTGTCCAACGGACAGCCGGGTCCGAGTTACCCACCAGCCACCGCCAGCAGAGGCGAAGTGACGTGTCTAGCCGGCCTTGCGAAGCGCCGGTTTCGCGGCGGATTCGCGAATCACGACCTCGGGCGGGATCTTCACGATTCGTGCGGCCGGCTGGCTACCGCCCGTTGAGTTGATCCTCTCGAACAGCATGGTCCCCGCCGTGTGGCCGATGGCAAACGGCTTCTGATCGACAACGGTGAGATGCGGCCTGACGACGACAGCACAGTCGAGATCGTCGAAGCCGATCAGGGAGATCTCGCCCGGGCAGTCGAGATCCAACTCACCGATTGCCTTGAGCGCGCCGAGCGTCATAGGGTAGTTCGTTGCAAATACGGCCGTGACGTCCGTGTTCTCCAGCAGGTGCTTTGTCGCTGCGCAGCCCTCCTCGACGTGTGAGTATGCGTCGAGTACCAGGTCCGGATCGAACGGAATGCTGTGATCGAGCAATGCTTTCTGGTGGCCGAACAGACGCTCTTTGAATGTCTGGATCTCTCGAATACCGGTCAGCAAGCCGATCCTACGGTGGCCAAGCTCGATTAGATGCCGTGTCGCTTCGTACGCCCCTTCGATGCTGTCGGCGAAGACCTGGTCGACCTCGAGGCGCTCAATCTGTCTGACGATGACGACCAACGGGAAACCCGATTCCATGAGCGGGCGAAGGGCCTCTCTTGCTCCGGGACTCGGCGCAATGACGATTCCGTCGACACCGCGACTGACCATCGTCGAGACGCAGCTGCGTTCGCGCGACGGCTCATCCCGCGTGTTGCAGTACCAGACGCTGTTGTGATGCAACTCTGCCTGCTCCTCGATCCCTTCGGCAACGATCTGGAAGAACTGGTTCCGCGGATCGGGCAGGAGGAACCCGATCGACTGGGTCTGCCCTTTGCGCAGGCTGCGCCCCACGGCGGACGGCCGGTATCCGAGCTCTTCGACAGCCGCACGCACGCGCTGCTGAAGCTCATTGCTGACAAATCGCGTGCCGTTGATGACGTTCGACACGGTTGCGATCGACACGCCGGCGCGTTTCGCGACGTCCTTGATGGTCGGTCCCTTTTTGGTCACAGGACGGACTCCTCCGATAGTCTCCGCAATGCTACGGTTTCCTACCTCGCATGATACACAAGAACTCCTGTCAGAGCCGAGGGACACACGAGATCAGGCCAACGGCAACGACGATAGAAGCTTTGCGTACTCCGGAACAAGGTCGCTCACGAAGCGACGGATCCCTTCTGCTGTCTTTGGATGTCGAGCCATCTCGAGAAGTACGTTGAACGGAATCGTTGCGATGTGGGCTCCGGACGTCTCCGCGGCGCGAACGTGCCCGACATGGCGCACACTTGCGGCGATGATCTCGCAGTCGAGCGGGTAGTTGCGCAGAATCCGCACAATGTCGCAAACAAGCTGTGCTCCGGAGGCCAAGGGTTCCCCGGGCTTTTCGCCTGTCTGACTCTCCTGGAAATCGTCGACGCGGCCCATGAAGGGGCTTACGTACTTCGCGCCGGCCTTCGCGCACAGGAGAGCCTGCTCCGGGGTCATGATGAGGGTTGCGTTGACTGGAACACCACGCTCGGAGAGCCGCTTGATCGCCTTGAGCCCCTCGAAGTCTGGTTGTCCATCTTCCGTGCTCGTGTTGGTTGGGATCTTGATGACGACGTTCTGGCGGATCGGGTTGAATCGTTGGAACAACCTCGTCGCTTCCTGAACCATGGTGTCCTCGTCGAGGCTCCCGACTTCTAAGCTGACGGGCCCGGTGACGACTTCGCAAATCTCGGCGATGTACGACTCGATGTCCACGCTCTCGCGGGCCTGGACAGCCTTCCGAATGAGCGTCGGGTTGGTCGTCAATCCATCGACGATCCCCCATGAGCACGCTTCTCGTATCTCTCGAAGCTCCGCAGTATCGATGAAGATCCTCAAAGGATTACTCGCCTTTCGTCAGCTCTTGCGCCGCGTGGAGGCAGGCTTCCAGGAAGAACGAGACGAAGGTTGCTCCCGCGTCCTGGGTCTCCTTCGCTTGGTCGCCGAGCCACCGCGCCCGTCCGTGTTTCGGCTCGAGGCCGCGTGTTCTTTCAGCACCCTCCCGCGCGGCACCGGCCGCGGCGGCGAGGACCTCAGGCCACGTCCCCCCGCTGTCGACCGCTTCCTGAGCCGCCCGATGCGCGGGGACGAGGGCGTCGAGAATCGTCTTGTCACCGACCTTCGCGCGCCCGCGAGTGGCGATCCCTTCCGCCGCACTTGCAAGCATCGCGCAGAAACCCTCCTCCGTGATCTCGTCCGCACCTTCGACGCTCTTTCCCGCGTGCATGAACGCCGTCGCGAAGAAGACGCCGAACGTCGACGCGGCGGCGTTGTTGAACGTAATCCCGAGCGACTTCAGAGAGCGAGACGGAGATTCGCCTTCGAGACGCGAGAGCGTCTCCTCGATCGCTGTGAATCCTTTGGTGACGGTGATACCGAGATCGCCGTCACCGCATGCTGCGTCCAGTTCCCGAAGCTCCTCGCTCCTCGCCTTCATGTCGGTTGCGATCGTCCGAAACGCAGCGCGAAGGCGCTCAGCGCTGAGCGGTTTCGAGCTCATCTTCCCACCTTCCCTTTCATGCGTCCTCCTGCCTTGATGGACAGGGGCTACGCAGATCCGCCGGCCGGCCGTTGGACCTGCTGAAGCAGGAACGGCGAGTAGCATGGCGCATCTAGAAGCTCTCGCAGCTCTGCGTCCAGACGGAGAAGGCTGATCGAAGCTCCCTTCATCTCCATCGACGTCGCATACTCGCCCACGAACGCCCGGTAGACTTCGATTCCGTTGCTCTCGAGGAGCCGGGCTGCCCGCCGATACATGATGTACAGCTCGGACGGCGCCGTAGCACCCAAACCGTTGATCAGGACAGCGACTTGGTCGTTCGGGGCAAACGGGAGATCGTTCACGACCTTCTCGACCATCGCATCGACGATCTCGTCGGCCGTCTTGAGTGGCCCGCGCTCGATTCCACGTTCGCCGTGGATGCCCATGCCGATTTCCATCTCCGTCTCGCCGAGTTCGAACGTCGGGACGCCGGCAGCCGGGATCGTGCACGGCGAAAGCGCGACGCCCATGCTGCGCGTGTTCGCGCCGGCGGCGTCCGCGATCCGCTTGACATCCTCCAGGGAGGCTCCCTGCGCCGCCTTCGCCCCCGCGAGCTTGTAGGCGAAGAAGATGCCTGCGATTCCGCGGCGAGTCTCGAGGGCCTCCGCAGGAGCCGAGGCAACGTCGTCCGCTCCGAGGGCGGTTGCCACGCGGATCCCCTCGGCTTCTGCCATCTCGGCGGCCATGTCGAAGTTCAGCACGTCGCCGCCATAATTCCCGTAGAGGTAGAGGACGCCTTTCCCGGAGTCAATCTGCCTCGTCACCTCGAGCATCTCCTGCGCGGAGGGGGACGAGAAGACATCGCCGACGGCGACCCCATCCGCCAACCCGCTGCCGAGATACCCCAGGAACAGAGGGAGGTGCCCGGAGCCGCCTCCCGTCGCAATGCCAACCTTCCCCTCGATCGGAGCACCTGCTACGACGATTCCACGGATACCGCGCTCAGAGGCCGCGACGGCCCTCAGGTGTCCCGGGAACGCAGCCAAGATCCCTTCGATCATCTCGTCGACGTATGCGTCGGGCGAGTTCAGAATCTTCTTCATCGATCCCCCTTTCGACGAATCGGTCGCTACGCCACTACAGCTTCTTCGCCAGCCACTTCACCAGGTTGATCAGGAACTTCGTGTACCCTTCCTTCCAGTCAACCAAACCGCGGCCCCAATGCGGCGCGTAGTCGGTGGCCAAGGCGAAAGTTCGACCCTTCTCGAATGTCCCCGCGACCATGATGGGATCGCCGTTGTACTCAGCGAGCAGTTCGCTGTCCGGCCTTTGCACGACCTCGTTGTAGCCGGAGAAGAGAACCGGCGCGTTCTCCCAATCCACGCCGCTCACAATGGGATGCTCGGGCTTCACGATCGTCGGAATCATCCCTTCGGAAAGCTCTACGCGGTCATCCCACGGGTGACAGGTAACGGGCAGCACGTCTTCCAACGGAGTCTTGTGCCATTTGGCCTGACCGAACATGCCACCAAAGGACATCCAGCCTCCGATTCCTGCGATTCCGCCTCCGGCCTTGACGAAGTCCTTGAGTGCGCCCAGCCGGCTCTTCCCCATGGGGCAGTTCAGGAAGCGGTCCTCGTACATGATGATCGTATCGGTGCCGATGTCACTCACGATGACCACGTCGTACTTGCTGAAATCGTGGGGGAAGTCCCGTTGTGCGCTGTGCGTGGGGATATAGTCTACTTCGATCTCCGGATCACTTCTGAGTGCCTGAAGGGCATGATCAGCTTCTCCGTGGACAACGCCGTCCGTCCAAGCGTTCATCCCCTTCAGGTAGGTGGTCACGAGAATCACTTCATCGCCAGCGTAGAGTACCTTGATCATTCGATGCCTCCCTTTCCTGCGTCGATGTTTAGAGTTTGATGTCGCGCATCGGTCTGCGCCCCAACACACATATGCCGAGCAGTGCGATGACCAGGATCAACCCCTGCGCGATGTCCTTCGCGTAGAACGGGAGACCGATCATCGTGAATCCATTGCTGAGACTGGCCATGAATACGGCGGACAGGATGATGCCGGGCGCGTTGACCATACCGCCGGTGAGGAAGAGACTCCCGAGGAAGACGGTGATGACCGTCGGGAACAGGTACCCCTGACCGATGGTCGGGTTTGCGGCGCGAAGCATCGAGATGAGCAGAAGCCCGGCGATCCCGGAAAGCAGTCCGCCGAGGAGGAATGCCAGCGTCCGGTTTGCCCGCACGTTCAGTCCGACATGTCGTGCCGCATCTGGGTTGCCGCCGCTCGCGTACATGTAGCGGCCCCGCTTGGAGTAGCCGTAGAACAGGACGGCGGCGATTCCAATGATCGCGAAGCTGAACACTGCGTTGGGGATGACGCCGAACGTGTAGCTGCTGCCGAACAGCTTGTAGAACTGCGGAACGTGGAGCGGGTAGATTTCGGCGCCGCCCGTCACGTACTTCGCGATTCCCTGAAGGAAGATCATCATCCCCATCGTTGCGATGAACGCCGGGATCCTCGCGCGCACCACGAGTAGCGAGTTGACGGCGCCAACTGCCGTGCCGAGCGCGATGCCGACGAAGAAGATGAGAACGGGATTCATGTCGTTCATCATCATCGTGATCGCGATAACCCCGACGAGCGACGTATTCGCGGCAAACGACATGTCGAAGTCGCCGTTAATCACGATCCCCCCGAGCCCGAGCCCCAGGATCCCGATGATGCTTGCCTGACGGATGATGCTGAAGATGTTGATCGGGCTATAGAAGCGATGCTGAAGGATGGCGAACACGATCCAGATCAGGAACGCGGCGAACAGGAGCCCGTACTTCACCAGGAACATGCGCCAGCCGCGCGGCGAGTTGTCGAGTGGCTCTTGACGCGTCACTCGATCCGATTTGTCTCTCTTCTTGTTCATCGGCACGTGCCCCCTAGAACGCCCATTTCAGGATTTGCTCCTGGTTCTCGATTTCCTCGCGGCGGAACTCCTTGGCGATCGTCCCATCCTTGAAGACGCAGACGCGATCGGAGATTCCGATCACCTCAGCCAGCTCCGACGAGATGAAGATCACCCCGAGCTGGTGCCTCTCCGCCAGTCTCCGCAGCAACTCGTAGATCTCGTGCTTGACGCCGATGTCGATCCCTTGCGTGGGTTCATCGAGGATCATCACCGCGGCCTCTTCTCGCTTGGCGAGCCAGCGGGCGATGAGGATCTTCTGCTTGTTGCCTCCGCTGAGGCTGTCAATCTCCTGCTGGATGTCGGTGTAGACGAGGCGAAGCTCTTCGTTGTCTGCGATGCGGGTGGCCGCGGCCGCTTCAGCGCGATGGTCGATCAGCCCGAGCTTCCCTAGAAAGCGCGGAAGGACTGGAAGCGTCAGGTTCTTCTTCAGGTTGAACGAGGAGAAGAGCCCATGGCGGGCTCGGTCCTCTGGAATCAGGAAGATGCCGTGATCGATGGCCTGACCGGGAGTGCGAATCTCGACGTCCTCGCCGCGAAGCCGCACCTTCCCCGATGCCTTCCGAGTCAACCCGAAGAGAAGTTCGGCCAGCTCGGTTCGACCGGATCCGACAAGCCCGTAGAAGCCGACGACCTCCCCCGGCGAGAGCGAGAACGTGATGTCATGGAGCCTTCCTCCGTCCGATACGTTCTCCACCTCGAGCACTCGTTCGTCCGTGGGCTTCGCGTGAACGGCGGGATAAAGCTCAGCGATATCGCGGTTGGTCATGTACCGAATGCAGGCATCGCGGTCGAGGTTGGAAGCAGCCTCCGTGACCACCCTGGAGCCGTCGCGGAAGATCGTGATCCGATCAGCGATCTTGAAGACTTCCTCGAGCTTGTGCGAGATGAAGATCACGCCCACGCCCTCCGAGATGACGTTGCGAATCACCTCGTAGAGCATCTCGGTGTCTTGGTGAGTCAGGCTGGCTGTCGGCTCGTCCAGAAGCAGAAGGCGAGGGCGATGGAACAGCGCCCGCAGAATCTCGATGACCTGCTGCTCGGACGGCCGCAGGGCCTCGACCTCGATGTCGAGCCGGACCTGTGCGCCGACCCGATCGCGGATCTCCCGAGCCGTCCTTCGCGTCTTAGCTTCGTGAATCAGGGAACCGTACCTGGTGTCCTCGTAGCCGAGACAGACATTCTGAGCGCCGGTGAGAAACGGAATGAGATTCCGCTCCTGATAGACCATGCTCAGTCCGGCGAGAAGCGCATCGTGCGGAGAGCGGAACGCGACGGGCTTCCCTTCGAGAAACACCTCACCTTCCGTCGCGCGATGAACGCCGGAGAGAACCTTGCAGAACGTGCTTTTCCCGGCGCCGTTCTCGCCGAGCAGCGCGTGCACCTCACCGGGACGCACCGCGAAATCGACGTCGTTGACAGCAATCACGCCTGGGAACACCTTGGTCAGGTGCCGCGTTTCGAGCGCGAGCTTGCTAGACATCGGATCCCTTCCCCTCGTACCTGATCGATGAGGAAGCCGCAGCGACCCGTAGCGGACGTCGATTGCGATGATGGGCCGCTGCAGCTCCTATTGCTTGTGAGATCAGATCTGGTACGGATCTCCCCAGTTGTACCAAACGTCATCGCCAGCGTTCGGGTCGTAGTACTCGAACAGGCTGTGCACCGAAGCGCCGGCAGGCGGGCAGTTCTCCTCCGTGACGAGGCCGCCCTTGCAGTAGATGACCTTGGAGATCGGGATCATCGAGCCCGCGGTGTACGGCGCGATGCCTTCGACCTGGATCTCGTCGATTGCCTCCATCAGCGTGTGGCAGTAGAGCTCGAACGGCTGCGCGTAACTCGCGACGAACGGCTCGCTCGGATCTCGGATCAGGCGGAATGCCTCAGCACCACCGTCGATACCGGTGCAGAAGATGTCGTCAGCCGTGTAGCCGCGATCGAGGACCGCCTTGGCAGCGAACATTCCGAGCGTGTCCCATCCGCCGAAGACCCACTTGATTTCGTCTCCGAAACGGGTTAGCCAGTCGTTCATGAAGTTGTACGAGTCGCCGGAGTAGTCCTCCATCGTGACCCACTCCGTGGCGAGCGACTCCATGTTCGGGAAGTCGTCGATAATCGGAGTAGCAGCGGCTGCGCGGCGGCGAGCGATGTGCCACTTGCAGCTGAGGTAGACCACCCCACCGACATTCCCAAGGCGATTCAGGCCGTAGTACGCCATCTCCGCGCCGGCGATTCCCCCGGGCATCGTGGCGTTGACGATGACACCGTCCATCGGCTCGGTGTCGAGGCAGTACACGCCGATACCCTGTCCCCGTGCCTGCGCGATGACGTCCGTAAGGCCCTGGACGTGCACGTACTGCAGGATGATCGCATCGACGCCGGCATTGATCAGCGTCTCCATCATGTCATGCTGAGGTCCGAGTTCGCCTCCGGCCATCTCGACCCGCGCAGTCCAGCCGCGCTCCGCGCACTCGATCTCGAAGTGCTGGACGTTACGCTGACAGGACTCCGACGACAGCGAGTGTCCCACGAAAGCAATCACTGGGTTGTCTGACAGCGGATTCGGCATCGGGAACTCATCATCTACCGCCAGGCACGCGAAGCTGATGAGCAGCGTGAGCACGCTCAGTGAAACGATGATTCTTTTCGCATCCATCCTTGACGTAGCCTCCTCCCGTAGTAGTCCGTGAATCGTCAACAATGCTTTTCTCTAGAGCATTAGAGCTATGCCGGCAATCAACCTCCTTTCGTTACTGATGTGAGTGAAACGATTTTCTATTCTGCCAACGACGGCTCTTGCTGTCAAGTGGGTCGCCAGCGAACACTACAAGTACGTTCTGATATGAGTGAACGACTGCGGGATGGCGAGAGATCTGTGGATCGAGAGCCACGAAGACCGGAAAAACACTCAGCGTATTGATTTGCCCGAAACGCCAAGTCCACGACGCTGCTCGCAAGGCAGCCACTTGACCGGTTCGTGTTGCCGGAGTAGTCCGTTGGACGTGTGAGCACACTCCGAGGGTGCATGGAGCCACGCAAACGCGGGTCGCTTGCGTGGTCCACATGACAGGCGCACGACACATCTTACGGGGACACAGGACGTTCGGCAGGGGTGTGGAATCACTTGACTCGCGCGCTCGAAACGCCTAGCCTTGAGGACTTGCTGCGAGATCGACCCGCCCGGGCGGTTGGCCGTTCGGGGGGGAGTCGCCCACGAGGGGGCGGGATTCAGTGACCAAGAGAAGGGCAATTCGTAGAGGAGGTACAGCGTGAAGAGGAGGTCTGTGGTGCTGGGGATCGCGATGCTGCTTGCGGCATCGCTGTTCAGCCTTTCGGTTCTCGCCACGAACGCGGAGATGTACTTCGCGTCCGACAAGAACGGGCAGAATCGGGTGACCAACATTCAAGAGGGTGACGAGATCTTTATCGTCATCTACGATCCGGACGAGAACTTGGACTGCGACATCCGCGACAAGTTCACGACCGATGTCAAGATCATGGACCCGAAGACGGGCGCCTACATCGTCTGGACGCAGGCAGACCCGTTCGATCCGGCGAATCCGACCGACGACTACTTCGAGGAAACGGGAGCCGACACGGGCCTATTCGTCTCGAACCGTCAGTTCCAGGTCGGCACGCGTGAACGGTATTCGACGGGCGCACACTCGCTCGGCGAGTACGTCTACTTCACGCACGTCGTCGACGAGGATGCCACCGACTTCCAGTGGGGTGACTTCCTGTACGACGGCGGCGTGGAGAACGACAACGTCGCGGGAGATGACCGCGGGTACTTCCGCTTCAGCGCTACTGGGTGGGTCTTCACGAAATGGGCGCAGACGGACCTGACCTGCATGCAGCAGTCTCCGTCGTTGCTTCCTCACGACCTGTATGACGCTGAGCTGGGCGCGGCGTACAT
>Ga0272441_10007931_pt1 | contig 17047 bp, 17 predicted proteins | sample SSMProp6N_FD_193582 | JGI IMG/M metagenome (GOLD analysis project Ga0272441, IMG submission 193582) | Marine sediment archaeal communities from Little Sippewissett salt marsh, Falmouth, MA, United States - SSM-Prop-6N | ecosystem: Environmental > Aquatic > Marine > Wetlands > Sediment ...
GCCGTCGCTGCACAGAACCGATGGCTGCTCCTCTTCAAGAAGTACAGCCAGCGATTTCCGCGCCCGTGGCAGGCCCGCATTGACGAGCTTCAACTCGCCGCTGAGGTAGGTCTCGAGAAACCTCTCATAGCGGGACTGGGCGTCGTCCTGATGAATCATCGGCGGGCACCGGGCGGCACTAGGCTTCCTTCGCAGCCAATAGCGCCTTGACGCGCTTCAGACGAGCTTTTTCTTCGCGGTCTCGTTCCTCGAACTTCATCGCGAGGAACCGGATAGTAGCTTGGAGGCTGGGAATAAGGATGTACTCCAGTGCATTGGTGATACGCTTCGTACGATTGATCTCGGAACCAAGCAGTTCCAGCCCACGCTGGAGTTCTGCCAGCTCGATTATCGCACGGAGTGCTTCCCGCGAGGTGTCTGATGCGCTGTCGACCAGCGACGAAGTCTGCGTCAGGTTGTATCCGCGCAGCCCTCCAGTGGGCTCGTTCAGTTCAAGCGACGGAAGCCGAACGCCGGCGACGCTTCGGGGACCCGCTGCGACAGTGATGTCGGCTTCACAGGCCACCAACTCCTTCTGGAGAGCGACATAGCCATGATACCCGCTCGCAATGGTCATCGCCTTGTACGCCTGGTTCATGGCGTCGATCGCGTGCTTCTTTGCCTTGACTGTGTCGCGCGCCGCCTGCAGGAACTCCATTGTAAGAATGGAGAGCCTGTCCTTAACGATCTTCTGCACCCTTGAAGAGAGTTTCAGGCGTCTCTTGAGCCTGACAAGCTCAATCTTGGTAGGGCGGACCTTCATTATCTGTGCCATTGGAATACCCTACTTCGCTTCGGCGGTGCGGTACTTGGGCAGGTACTGCTTGATGAAGTCCTCCTTGATGAGCTTGAGGTCTTCTTCGGGCAGAGCGGAGAACAGGTTCCATCCGGTGTCGAGAGTGTCCTCGATGTTGCGCTTTTCAGCCTCGCCCTGGCGGATGAACTCTCCCTCCATCCTGTCGGCATTGGTCAGGTACAGACGGTCGCGGTCTCCCAGCGAGTCAGCACCGACAATCGTCGAAATCTCACGCAGGTAAATGCCCTCAGCGTATGCCGCGTAGAGCTGCATGAACACGTTGTTGTGGTCTTCGCGTGTCTTGCCGGGGCCGATGCCCTCTTTCATCATTCTCGAGAGAGATGCGAACACGTCGATCGGAGGGTAGATGCCCTTGCGCTGAAGGTTACGGGAAAGCACGATCTGTCCCTCGGTGATGTACCCGGTCAGGTCGGGAATCGGATGGGTGATGTCATCGTCAGGCATGGTCAGAATGGGCATGACGGTAACGGAACCCTCCTTGCCCATGATACGGCCGGCACGCTCGTAGATCGTTGCCAGGTCTGTATACATATAGCCGGGGTAGCCACGGCGGGAGGGAATCTCATCTCTCATGGATGAAAGCTCACGAAGCGCCTCGCAGTAGTTGGTCATGTCCGTGAGTACCACGAGGACATGCATGTTGTGTTTCCATGCGAGATACTCGGCTGCAGTCAGTGCAAGACGAGGAGTGGAGATTCTCTCGATAGCCGGGTCGGATGCGGTATTGATGAACGCAACCGCGCGCTCCAAAGCGCCAGTACGTTCCAGGTTGTTGACGAAGAACGAGGCATCGTCAAAGCTGATGCCCATTGCGCCGAAGACGATGGCGAATTTCTCGTCTGTTCCCTTTACCGCGGCCTGTCGAATAATCTGAGCAGCCATGCGGTTGTGGGGCAGTCCGGAGCCGCTGAAGATGGGCAGCTTCTGGCCGCGCACAAGCACGTTCAGTCCGTCGATACAGGAAATGCCCGTCTCGATGAACTCCGCAGGTGGTTGCCGCGACGCAGGGTTGATGGCATCGCCGTTGATGTCGCGGTATTCATCAGCGATAATCTCGGGGCCGCCATCGATAGGCTTGCCCATACCGTTGAAGACACGGCCGAGCATATCGGTGGATACCGGCAGCCTGAGCGTCTCGCCCTTGCACCGGACCTTCGCACCCTTCAGGTCGATTTCGCTAACTCCGCCGAACACCTGTACGACGGTTGCTTCCTTACTGATGTCAATAGCCTGTCCGGTGCGAATCTCGCCGTTGGACAGCTCTACGTCGACGATCTCGTTGTACTGTGTGCCAGGTATGGCCTCAGCAATCAGAAGGGCGCCTTTGGCTCGGTTGATGGCCCTTCCTTCTCGTACATAGAGTCCAGATACATCCATGGACTTCCTCCTTTAGTACCTTGACAGGAGTTCCGTGCAACTATGCACGCTTGCGTGCGACGAGAACCTCATCCATCTCGGCCCACAGCTCCTTGATCTTCTCGTCGATCTCCTCGTTGAACATGTCCTTCATTCTTGCGATGCGGTACACGATGGGCGACGTGCGAATCTCTTCGTATGCCACGCCCGCAGTGAGCATCTCCTGCGCCATCTCATGGAAGCGCAGAATGGTCTTAAGCATCAGGCCCGCCTTGTCAGGCGTGCAGTATGTGTCTGCATCTGAGTACGCACTCTGCTGCAGGAAGTCCTCGCGAATCATCCTGGAGACCAGTAGAAGCAGCTTGTCGTTGTCAGGCAGTGCTTCAGGACCAACCAGGCGTACGATTTCTTCAAGCTCGGCCTCTTTCTGGAGTACCACGAGCGCCGCACCGCGGGTCTCTTCCCACCCGGGGTCGTACTGGTTCCACCAATTCTTCACCGCATCAACGTACAAGCTATAGCTTGTCAGCCAGCTGATGGCGGGGAAGTGTCTCTTGTTGGCCAGACCAACGTCGAGGGCGAAGAGCGCGTCGACGATGCGGAGGGTGTTCTGAGTCACAGGCTCGGAGAAGTCCGCACCTGGAGGGCTCACTGCGCCGGCGATAGTAACTGAGCCGGTGCGTTCTTCCGGACCACCGAGGCAGTCGACCATTCCAGCCCTCTCGTAGAAGCCTGAAAGACGAGAGCCCATGTAGGCAGGGAAGGATTCCTCGCCGGGCATCTCTTCAAGGCGGCCGCACATCTCACGCATGGCTTCTGCCCAGCGGGACGTTGAGTCCGCAACCAGTAGGACGTCGTATCCCATGTCGCGGAAGTATTCCGCCATGGTCACGCCGACGAAAATGCTCGCTTCACGAGCTACCACTGGCATGTTGGAGGTGTTGGCGATGAAGATTTCCTTCTCGAAAAGGAGCCTTCCTGTCTTGGGCTCCTTGAGTTCGCGGAAGCTGTAGAGCACGTCCGCCATCTCGTTGCCGCGCTCGCCGCAACCTACGTAGATGTTGAGCTTCGTCTCGGCCCAACGCACGAGCTGCTGCTGCGTTACGGTCTTGCCGGTTCCGAAGCCTCCGGGGATGGCTGCTTTGCCGCCCAGGGCCAGAGGGAACATGTAGTCGAGGATGCGCATTCCCGTGGTCAGGAGGCCCGACGGGTTCTGACGCCTGAGGTAAGGCCTGGGTTTACGTACCGGCCATTCCTGCATCAGGGTCACTTCGTGCTTCTTGCCATCCTTGCCTTCAACGATGGCAATGGTCTCCTCGACCGTGAAGTCGCCCTGCTTGATGTCCGTGATGGTGCCGCTGACGCCCAGCGGAATCATGATGAAGTGCTCGACGAGGAAAGTCTCAGGTACGCTGCCGATGATGTCACCGTACTTGACTTCGTCGCCGACTTTCGCTGTTGGCGTGAAGGCCCACTGCTTGTCGCGCGGCAGTGCCGCAGCTTTGGCGCCGCGCCTGATGAAGGAGCCCGTGTCCTCAACGAGGGACAACAGGGATTTCTGCAGGCCGTCGTAAATGGAGCCCAACAGGCCTGGGCCGAGCTCAACGCTCAGGATCCGGCCGGTGGGTCTGACCTCTTCGCCGGTCCTTAGACCCAATGTTTCTTCGTGCGCCTGGATGGTGGCCCTATCGCCGTCAAGGGCGATGACCTCACCTACGATGCCCTCTGCACCGATTTCCACCACCTCGTACACCTGCGCACCCTTCATTTCATCGGCAATTACCAGGGGGCCGGATACTCTCCAGATTTTGCCCATGTCAGTAACCTCCTAAGACTGCTCCGCTCGTGGCTGTCGAGCCGAAGTCTCGGCTAAATCTCAATATCGAAACCGAGGAACTCGCGGCTAAATTGCTTGTAGTATCCAACAATGTCCGGATACCTTGTCCCTCGCTTCGACGGGACCTGCACAATAACGGGGAGGACTCCTCTTGCCTGGCGGAGTTTCGCAAGCGTGCTCTCCACCATCTCGGCGTAGTCCTCCATGATGACCACGACACCAACATCAGGGTCGTTCATGAACTCTTCGAGGCTCTTGCGGATATCCTCCACAAGGCTTCGATCACCCTGGATGGCCTTGGTCTTTCGCAGACCTGCCAGCCGCAACGTGCTGACGAGTTCCATGTCGCCGATGACGGCGATATCCATGTTCCTTATCGACGTGCTCATAACAGCAGGTACCTCTTCACCTCGTCGACCGATACGCCATCGTAGATGGCCTTAAGTACCAGCCTGAGGTTTCTCGACTCAATTTCTTTCAGTATCAGATACCACGCCATCACGAGAGGTGACAGAACTCGCGGCGCGAGGAGTCCCTCGAGCGCTGCATGCTTGTGCTTCTCGATGACCTCGTCGATAACTGTGACCGATTTCGACTTGTCGTAGGCGCTGGCAATCTCGTTCGCCACGTCCTTGTACTGCGGGAACTCGATACGCCTTGGCACGTCAGGGAGCTTGTAGGGCAGTATGTCCCTGAGCGTCTTCTCGTCGATGATGTAGCCGTCTGCGATGAGGAAGTCGCCGGCCGCGGGGCCGACTCCCTCTACAACCGCCCGGCACACAATGCCGAGGTTCGCAAGGTCGATGACCATGCCGTAAGCCTTGACGAGAACCGCGCCTTCGCGGATACCGCGGGCCATTTTCAGCAGGCCGTGGTAGTACTCACTCTCAAGCCCGGACTCGACGGCGATCTTCGCTTTGGGACCGCCAGAGGGGTCATAGGCCTTGACGTGTGGCACGAAATCCGGAAGCTGCGCCTGTGTAAGGACATCCGCCACGTCCTGTATGGTCTCGCATGCTTCCAGCTCCGGCAGCAGGCCGTTGTCGTATATCGTGCCGATGGGAATCAGTGGTGTCTTCTCGTCAGTGACGATTCCTTGCAGGGTCGCCTTCACGTTCGCAACGTCGTACTTCACGACGAAAGACCTGGACACCTTGCGCATGTCTTCCGGCACGTACTTGAATGCCTCGACATATGCGATACGTTCGGCAAGGTAGTTCCACAGAGCTTCGTCGATATCGTCGAAGCTGCGTACGCTCACGCCTTCGAGGAATGCCCCGATGTCCGTCTCACGAATGATGCCAAGCGCGTCTGCCACACTCGTCACGCGTGATAGGCGGTCGAGGTGACTGCCACTCACTATCTTCGGCTCCTCAGCTTTGAGGTAGGCCGACATATACGCGTATCTTGGATCGAGCACCATGCTCTCCTTACGTGAGTATCGTCAGAACAGCTCCTTGCTGATCTCGGGAAGTATTCGAGGTAGCAGCATCTCAAGTCTGGTCGAGTACGAATTGTCCGCACTCAGTGTCTTGGATGCGCTCTCGATGATGGCTCCGCCATCGCAATCGCCGGCAATGACGTCGATTACCTTGTCGGATAGTTGCTTGTCGGACTTGACGATGTCTTTCGCAAGACTCAGGTCTCTGTCCGACACCGTGACCGTGACCTTTTCGGCCGTTCCAAGTCCCTGGACGGCGTCGCCGATGAGGTAGGCAAGCGACTCCTTTGTTGCGGAGGCTTTGCCAATCTTCTCGCGCGACTTCGCAACGATGCTCTCAAGCACCTCTGCCTTGGCAGTCGCGACCTTGCGGTGAGCAAGCATCGCGTTCTGCGCCGACACTCGGGCGGCCTCTTCGTTTGCGTTTGTCAGTAGACGCTTCTTCTCGGCCTCGATACGTGAGTTCCGCAGGCCCGTTGCCTTGTCGGTCTCCTTCTTGGCCTCTTCTTCTGCCTCGTTGACTATGGCTCGCGCTTCCTCGCGCACCTTGTCAACGACGGCTTCGCTGATCTTCTGCATTTGCCCAGCTCCTTGCTCGTTGGCTTTCTAGAACAGGCCCAGCATGCTCAGAGCCATGATCGTGAAGACCAGTCCGAGAACGCCGAGTAGTTCCACGAACACCGCGAGCATCATGGCATTGGTCAGGATCTGGCCCTTGGTCTTGGGCAGCAGGGAGATGCCGGAGGCACACACGGCGCCCTGGTAGGCGGCCGAGACACACTCAGCGCACGCTGCGATGAGTCCGCATGCAAACACGGCAAAACCAGCACCGCTGGGGTCGGCCATCGTGGACAGGTTAGGAATGACGGTGGTCAGGATAAGAATGAGGATGATAAGGCCGTAGAACGTCTGCGTCATGGGAAGGGAAACAAGAACGATGACGTTCCGAAGCTGGCCGGGTTCTTCGGCCAGAGTAGCCGCTCCGTTCGAGCCGGCCCAGCCAAGCCCGATCGACGATCCCGCCAGACCGCCACCGAGCGCAATCGCCCCACCCAGCACAGCGAGTGATTCAGGACTGATCAACATCGTACACCTCCGAATCTAGGTTTCTGTGTTTCTGGCAACTACATCAGCCCCAGTATGCTGAGAGCCATTATGCTGAACACGAGGCCGAGTACTGCAAGTAGCTCCACGAACACCGCCAGCATGATGGCGTTCGTGAGGATACGGCCTCCTGTCTTGGATAGCCCGGATATGCCCGCGGCACACACGGAACCTTGGTAGGCGCCCGAGACGCCGAAAGCGAGTGCCGCCATGACGCCTATGCCGAAGACTGCAAATCCTGCACCCTGGGAGTCGGCCATCCCTGTGATGACCGGCATGGAAGTGGTTACTACTAGGATAAGGAAGATAAACGCATAGAATGCGCGTGACATCGGCAGAGCCGCAAGAATAATTACGTTGCGGAGCTGCCTTGAGTCCTGCCCGAGCATTGCTGCTCCGGCAGCACCAGAGATGGCTATCCCGAGCGAAGACCCCGCAAGGCCTCCAGCCAGAGCTATGCCTCCTCCGAGAGTTGCCAATGATCCTGGATCTACGAGCATTTGTCTCTTACTCCGTTCACACCTTGGCTTTGACCGTTACCATCTCCCGCTTGCGTATGCGGAGAGGACTGTACTGCCTACCGCCGCCTTCGTAGAACTTGAACAGGAATTCAACGAAGCATAGGCGCAGTGAGTGCACGAAACAGGTGATGGAACTCAATACCAGGTTCAGTATGTGACCGAACAGGAGAATGAAGACCATGATAATGGTCCCCAGAACGATTCTGATGAACCCTGCTGGAAGCATGTTTGCGATAAGCGTCGACATCATGTTGAAGCAGTAGGCCAGGAAGTAGGTGGCAAGGCCAACGCCGGCGAGTCTCGCGTAGGACATAACGTCCCCGAGAATGCCCGTGATGTCGAATATCCAGAAGATGCTCCCGAGGAATGGACCCTTCTCGAGGAAGGAGGCAACGACAATCATTAGAATGCTGGCGAGCACTATGTACAGGAAGATGCTGTAGGTGCTCTCCGCAAACGGGTAGAGGTCTGAGCCGATGAAGTGCATGATCCATGGGATGCCGAAGATCTGCAGTATGAACAGACCACCGCGTCCGAGGATGATGTACAGCAGCTTCTCGCGCACGCCCTTGATGAACATCAGCACGTGGCCGATGTTCACGTGGACGAGGCCGATCCCGAGGGACACGACGATGAATGTCATTGTGTCCAGATACACGGCGGCCACGGCCGGGGCAAGTGCCAGTGGGGCGGGTGCGGCGAGGTCGATGGGCAGCACGCTCGCGAGAACGCCACCGAAGAACTTCACGAAGAAGTCGCCAAGGTAGGTGCCTGTGAGCACGCCAATCAGCACGGCTGAACCCGCACTGATATACATCAGCGACCTGAATAGCCGGAAGCCATCCGTGTCGGGATCGTCAACCAGCTTGGGCAGGGCATACCTGGTCAGAACCATGAGGAGTGCGCCGTACACGGCGTCGCCAAGCATGATTCCGAAGAAGAAGGCAAATGAGTAGGCGATGATTGGAGTCGGGTCCCACTCACGGTACTTCGGCGTGCCGAAAAGGTTGACCACCACCTCGAAAGGCCGAAGTGCCTTCACGTTGCGCATCTTCGTAGGTGGTTCCTCGTCTGGCCGGACGTCTCTGCTTTCGACATAGACGTAGCCGACGTTCTCACGAAGGTCGCCGGTTGCGGTCTCAACACTTGCCTGAGGTACCCAGCCCTCAATGAGGGTCACGTACCTGGCTTCGCAGGCTTTCTCAAGTACTTCGAGTCGCTCGTTCTCCGCACCCAGGGCTTCGCGTAGGAGCACCAGGGTCTCGAGGTTCTGAAGAGTCTCCTTCTCGATATCTGTGCGGATCTTTGCAAGCTCCACGTCGATACGGCTGCTCTCGGCGTCTCCCTTCGTCGTGAATTCGACGAGAGAGGTGCTCTCAGCAGGAACAGGGAGGAAGCGGCCGGAATTGTCCGCCGCGAAACTCTCGATAGCGGCCTTGTCGTCCGCTCGTGCAATCACATAAACGTAGGTACTCTCGCCACCCTGTACGGTCTGTTCACTCAGCACCTTCGGCGAGAGTTGCGAGCCGACTGCGTTGTAGACCTCGCTCGGGATGGCAAGAAGACGAGACATCAGGTGCGCCCCGTCAAAATGAAGGTCGGAGAGGGTGAGGTCGGTGCCCTGCGAAAGGGAAACAGCCACCTCTTTCAGCTCGGCCAGCTGTGCCTTCTGCTCCTCGAGCTTCTCAGCCCGCTGGTGCATGGTGGCCAACTTGGTGCAGAGCTTGCGAGTGTCCTTGTCGATCTCGTCAAGGGGCTTGATGTAGTAGACATCGGCGTCCTGCTTGAGCTGTACCACCTGGTCTGCAGGCACGTACTTGAGTGCGTCGTCGATGCTGCTAAGAAGTTCGCTCGCCAGGCGGCGTTCCTTCTCGATCGCCTCACGGTCTATCGATTGAAGTTCGGTGCTCTCTTCCGCATGAAGGACGCCTGCCTGTTGCAGTACCTTGAGCACCTTGCCCGCGAGGTCCCTGGAAGTAACAACACGCATCCGGCTCATGGGTTCCGGAGTGTTGACGATGGCGCCCATTAGGCCGTCTTCTCTCCGATGACAATGCTGACGATCTGGTCGGCATAGCCATCAACCTTTGCAGCGGCAGCGGACTTGATGTCGGCGGCCTTCTTGTCAGCCTCGGCTACGCCGGCTTCCGCTTTCTGCTTCGCCTCGTTGACGATTGTCGCGGCCTGGGACTTCACGTCCTCAACAGGGAGCTCTTCTGAAGCCATCTTGCGGGCTTCGTCGCGAGCCTTCTGGACGATGTCACTCGCCTTCGCCTTTGCCTCTTCCAGCACCTGTGCCGCCTCTGCCTCCATAGCCTGAACGCCACCGGTTATGTCACTGGCCATAGCACACTCCTTAGCGGTATTCGAGACCGTCGTGAAGACTGGTCTCAGTGATTGTGTTCTGGAGACTGTCTACGCGTCCGTCGGATACGTAGCGCGGTCGGGTTAAATAGTACGCCATAATAGATGTATAGAGTCTGGGGGGCTGAAGCTGTTCCCCTGTTTTAGCCGCCCCAGTATAACACCGTCAATTTTTAATCGGCAACGACCCGCTCAAATACGAGATCCGCTTTTCGTTGACCTACATGGCCGTTTCAAGGGATAATAGCAACCGTTATGTATGATGCGATTGCTATGGGCGAAACCATGGTGGCCTTTGAGGCACAGACCTGGGGGCCGCTGCGTGAAGCGGAAGACTTCAAGAAGTGGGTAGGCGGTGCGGCGGATAACTTCATTATCACCGTGGCCAGGCTCGGCTTCGACTGTGGCTGGTTCTCCCGGCTTGGTGATGACGAGATGGGCTACTTCATCCACAGGTGGATACGCGGTGAAGGCGTCGACGTGTCCAGGGTCGTGTTTGACAAGACAAAGCCGACAGGCCTGTTTCTTGTCGAAAGACGGAATCCTGACAGGAATTTCAACTGCCATTTCTATCGCAGCATGTCGGCGGCGACCAACCTCTGCCCCGAGGACGTGCACGAGGAGTACATCGCCAACACGAAGATAGTGTATCCAGAAGGAATACTGCTGTATGCGAGCGATTCTGCTCGCAAGGCCGTGGAAAGAATGTTCGAACTTGCGGTCAAGCACGACCGCACCATTATCTTCGATCCCAATCTCCGCCTCACGATGATGGGTCCTGAAGAGGCGAGGGGCATGGTAATTCCTCTGATGCAGAAAGCCGAGTATGTGCTGCCTGGAGAGGATGAGCTTCGAAAGATCATGGATTGTGCGGATATCGAGTCCGCCATTAAGAAGGCCCACAACCTTGGCATTGAGAAGGTCATTGTGAAGTCAGGGGCCAGCGGCGCTATACTGGCGCTTAAGGGTGAGGAAATACGTCGTGTGCCCGGTTTCAAGCTGTCGCGCTATCGGAGCCCGATGGGGGCAGGTGACTGCTTCGTCGGAGGGTTCACGGCGGGTCTGCTTAGCGGTCAGCCGATTGAGACATGCGTCACGTGGGGTAACGCGGTCGGCGCATTCAACACGATGGCCTATGGGCCGTTCCATGCGTGTCCAAGCATGTCCGAGTTGCAGGACTTCCTGGCAGGCAAAGAAGAAGTATCGCGCTAGTTGCTGAGACAGCGCAAGGAGGTAGGTGTATACATATGAAACCCATGGAGCTCCGCGGTATCGTTCCACCGATGATGACCGCGTTCGAAAAGAACGGTGAAATCTACGAGAAGGGCACCCGAAATATGGTGGACTTCATCGTACCGCACGTACAGGGACTGTACCCGGTGGGCAGCTACGGCAGTGGCCCTATGATGTCCATCGCCGAGCGAAAGCGCACTGCCGAGATTATCACTGACCAGGCAAAGGGTCGCGTCCGAATTATGGTGCATGTCGGTTGCTCGGACACCAAGAACACCGTTGATCTCGCCAAGCATGCAGAGTCTATCGGTGCGGATGCGGTCGGCGCGGTTACCCCCTATTACAATGCATATGATGATGAGGCCATCCTCAACCATTTCAAGGCCATGATGGATGCGGTCAGCATCCCGGTCTTCTACTACAACAACCCTGGCCTCTCTGGAAACAAGGTTTCCATGAGCACTCTCAGGGCACTGGCTGAGTACGGACTCGGTGGTATCAAGGACAGCACCTTTGATGTCGTCAACTACTACCATAGTGTCATCGGCCTGAAGAAGGATTTCCCGAACCTGAACATCGGCATCGGCACCGAGGCGATGATAACCGCCACGTTCGATGCTGGCGCCCAGTTTGCAGTGACCGGTCTCGGCAACGTCTATCCTGACCTCATCGCCCAGCTCTACCAGGACTATCAGAGCGGCGACAGGGCCAAGATGATGGAGACTCAGATGAAGGTCGTTCACGTTCGTCAGATCACCAAGTACGGCCTGACCGTTCCGACCTGCCATGCCATTCTTGACATGCGCGGCGTGGATGCTGGCTACCCTCGAATGCCTTTCACCCATGTTTCTCCCGAGATCTACGCGAAGGTCAAGACTGACCTTCAGGCGATGAACCTGTTGTAGGAGCACGCGCATGCGTGTGCTGGACCTGCACAGTTGGGACGTGACAACGTCCGAAGCAGGAGACTTGCAGCGCGACCTTGCCACGAGAGTGGTGAGGTCGCGCTGTCTTCATTCTGCCCCACGATTCATTGCAGGCACGGATATGTCTGTGGACAGGATCCGCGGCTGGGCTCGGGCCGCAGTTGTGGTTGTCGAGTATCCGTCGCTGGAGCCCGTAGAAGTGAAGACTGTCGAAGGCCCATTGGCGTGGCCCTATGTTCCGGGCCTGTTGTCCTTCCGTGAGGCGCCGCTGGTACTCGAGGCCCTGTCGCTGCTTCGCATTGACCCGGATCTCGTGATGTTGGATGGCCAGGGCATCGCTCATCCGCGTCGCCTGGGACTTGCCTCCCACGTGGGCCTGTTCATCGATGTGCCGACTATCGGCTGTGCCAAGTCGGTACTCTGCGGTGACTACTCGGAGCCCCTCTATGAGAAGGGCGCTTGTACTGACCTTGTCCACAGGGGAGAAGTGATTGGGGCGGCCGTCAGGACGAGGTCGGGGGTGAGGCCCGTGTTTGTATCAATCGGACACAGGTTCAATCTTGCGGGTGCCGTCGAATGGGTGCTACATTCCTGCAGTAGGTATCGTTTGCCGGAACCGACCCGCCTCGCTCATCTGGCCGCCGGCGGCCGAATAGCTGTTTTCTAGTGGGTGGGGCGTTGCTTTTTGGAAGGAGACCGCATGCACGAGTTGCTTGACAGTCTTGAATCGCTACTAAGGCGTCTATCCGACGTTATGGTGCGTCTTTGACATACCTGCCGAAGAAGAACAGATAGCCGAACTGGAACGGCAGGCTTCGGACCCGGACATCTGGAAAGACCAACGCAAGGGCAGGACGCTTATGCGTACGCTCAACGCCAAGAAGAGCCTTGTAGAGTCATGGCGCTCTCTAGAGGGAGAGGCGAGCGACCTGCGGGATTTCGTCGAGTTGGCCATAGCTGATGACGACGATACCGTGCAGGCAGAGGCGAGTGCGGAACTTGAGTCAATATTGGCTCGCTACGAGCAACAGGAGACCCGGCTCCTTCTTTCAGGGGAGTACGACGACCACAACGCACTCTGCGCACTACATGCGGGGGCAGGGGGTACCGAGTCTCAGGATTGGGCCAACATGCTATTGCGCATGTACGTCCGCTGGGCGGAGGTTCACGGCTACGATGCCGAGGTCCTCGACTCCTCCGAGGGGGATGAAGGCGGAATCAAGAGTGCCTACCTCAGTGTTCGTGGTGACCATGTGTTTGGATACCTGAAGGGTGAGCACGGCGTGCATCGTCTGGTCCGTCTGTCTCCTTTCGATGCCGACCATGCACGCCACACTTCCTTCGCGTTGGTTGAGGTGCTTCCCGAGGCGGATGAACAGATCGATCTTACGATACCTCCTGATGATTTGAAGATAGAGACGTTCAAGTCCAGTGGGCCGGGTGGCCAGCACATGCAGAAGACGAGTAGCGCGGTGCGCATTACGCATATTCCGTCTGGCATAGTCTCTGCATGTCAGAGCCAGCGCTCACAGCACCAGAACAAGGAAGTAGCGCTCAAGATTCTCTACGCTCGACTTCTCGAAGCCGAGAAGGAGAAGAAGGAGCAGGAACGAGCTAAACTCAAGGGGGAACGCATCGAGGCGGGCTGGGGAAACCAGATACGTAGCTATGTGTTGCATCCCTACAAGATGGTGAAGGATCACAGGACCGGTCACGAGACCTCGGCCGCTGAGGCGGTCCTTGAGGGCTTCATCGATGACTTCGTGACCGCATACCTTCGGTCGCGAGTAGGGCAGGATTGAACATGCGTACGTGGATAGTGGGGCTGGTCGTCGGATTCTCCCTGCTGGTGTTCGCGCCCGCGGCGGCATCCGCTCCCGGCTCTCTGCAGGTGCTCGATTCGCGCACAGTTGCAGGCTTTCCGACCAGTCTTGTCTTCACTGTGGAGGCCGAGGGACCCAGTCCTGTCACTGACATCCGCCTTCTCTATACGGTGGATAAGATGAACTACGCGTCGGTTACCAGCGAAGCATGGCCTGAGTTCGACTCATCTACGTCGGTCACTGCAAGCTGGACATGGGACATGCGCTACGCGAGCCTTCCTCCAGGGGCTGACATAACATATTGGTGGAAGGTAGAAGATGAGAGCGGTGCCGTGGTTGAGAGCACGCCTCAGACAGTCAGCTTCGATGACACGCGATTCGACTGGCAGTCGAAATCGAGCGGCGACGTGACACTGTACTGGTACCAGGGAGACGATGCTTTTGCCGATGAGCTACTGGCTGTTTCCGGCGAGGCGATTGAGAATCTCGCGGATGACATAGGAACCCGCGTCGAACGGCCTATCTCGATATTCATCTATGGAACCTCGGCTGATATGCGCGCGGCCATGGTCTACCCGCAGGAATGGACTGGTGGCGTGGCCTTCACCGACTACAGCATCATTGCCATCGGCATCGGTCCGGGTGATCTCGATTGGGGCAGACGAGCGTTGAGACATGAGCTCACCCACCTTGTGGTGCATACCGCCACTTTCAGCCCGTACGGACGATTGCCTACATGGCTCGATGAGGGACTGGCCATGCACAACGAGGGGGAATCGGAGGAGGCCTTCGAGTCCATCCTCCTTGAGGCCGCAGAGCGAGACGTGTTGCTTTCTCTGAGGACCATAAGTGGTCCATTCTCGTCGAATCCCGCTCTTGCATACCTTTCGTACGCTGAGAGCCATAGCGTTGTTCAATACATGCTTGCTGAGTATGGCGGTGAGAGCATGCACGAGCTGCTTATGCTTCTGAAACGTGGGAAAACGACCGACGATGCACTTACAGCTTCTTTGGGCCTCGATATGGATTCGCTTGAGGCCGGATGGCGTCTCGCGGTGGAGGAGCAGCTTGCGTAGGGGTCTCCGAACACGATACATGGCGGCCGCCCCCGGGCGGATTGCCTCCATTGCGCTCGCATGCCTGTTGTTGGCTCCCGCTGCAGGGTGTGTCCCTGCCACGTTGGAGCCTTCTGTTGGAGGCGATGCGGTCTTGCACCTGTCGGACGCAGGTCCCATAACCCTTGACCCGGCCATCTCGGGCGAGATGAGTTCTCACACGTACGTGATGCAGATGTATGGCGGGCTGGTCCGTCTCGACGCCGAACTAAGGGTGGTGTCGGACATAGCCGAATCATGGACCATCTCTGAAGAGGGCACGACCTATGTGTTCCAGCTTAAGGAAGACGTGAGGTTTCACTCCGGCAAGGCCGTGACCGCCAACGACTTCAAGTATTCCTGGGAGCGGGCGTGCGACCCTGCTACCGGTTCCCTGACGGCCTCAACCTACCTTGGCGATATCGTCGGTGCGCAGGACATGCTCGACGGCACCGCGGACACGCTGTCGGGCGTGACGGTGCTTGACGACTACACACTTCAGGTGGATATCGATGAACCGCGGGCCTACTTCATCGATAAGCTTACCTATCCGACAACGTTCGTAGTCGATGAGGAGACGGTTTCGGCCGGGCCGGACTGGTGGCGTGAGCCCAACGGGACGGGGCCGTTCGAACTGGTCAAGTGGGATGAGGGCTCAACCCTGATTCTCGGTCGCTATGAGGACTACCACGGTGACCTTGCACTCGTCGATGCCGTGGAATTTCATATCCTCGCCGGTGTGCCTATGTCTCTGTACGAGCAGGGCGTCATCGATGTTGTGGGCGTTTCGTCAGGATATATGAGCCAGGTGACTGACCCGTCGAATCCGTTCAGCGCAGAGCACGTCTGGGCCCCCGAACTCAGCCTCTACTACATCGGATTCGATGCCACTAAGGAACCCTTTAACGACAGCAACGTTCGCCGCGCGTTCTGCCATTCCGTAGACAGACAGCGAATTGTCGACGTTCTGTTCGAGGGCAGCGTCCAGGTCGCGAGTGGCATACTGCCAGCCGGACTACCCGGCTATGACCCGTCTCTAGTCGCCTATGAGTACGACCCCGCTCTGGCTCGGGAACTACTTGCTGAGTCATCCTATGGCTCAGCCGACGCGTTGCCGCCGATCGAGATGACCATCTCCGGCTATGCCAATCAGGTTCCCGAGTACCTCGCGTCTGCTATTGTCGACTGGAGGGAGAACCTGGGCGTCGAAGTCGCCGTGAGGCAGTTGGAGCCGGAGGTGTTTCTGTACCGACTACTCGACGAGCGGGATGAGATGTTCTCGATGGGGTGGATTGCCGACTATCCGGACCCGCACAATTTCCTCGGTACTCTCTTCGTGACAGGGCAGACAAACAACATCGCCCATTATTCGAATCCGGTGCTTGATGCAATGCTCGACGAGGCCGCCGCAGAGCAGGACGAAGAGGTTCGTCTGGAACTCTACCGTGAGGCTGAGAGGTTGTTGATCGATGAGGCTCCTTGCCTGCCCCTGATGTATGGCTCGAACCATGCCCTGGTCAGACCGTACGTATCAGGGTATCGGCTGAGTCCGCTTGGCGTTCCGGACCTGTCCACCGTCTCGGTAGAGAGCCACTAGCTGTCTGGTCAGGTGCTCGCTGGGGACAGCTCCGTCCACAGTTGTTCCACTCGTCGTCGCAAGTCATCCATGTTGCCGTCGTTGTAGACTATCTCGTCGGCGAGTGCCATCTTCTCTTCTGCAGGCATCTGGGCTGAGATTCGCGAGCGGATGTCTTCCTCAGAGAGCGGCCGGCTGATGCTCAACCTTGCCACCACGAGGTCCACAGGTGCAGCCACCACCCATAGCCTCGTCACCATGTCCTGCCACCCGGACTCGATGAGCAGTGTCGCTTCGACGGTGGTCCAGGCATAGCCGTCTTCCTGGAATTCTGTCAGTCTTCGTTCAACGCGAGCCCGAGTTGCTGGATGAACAATCGTGTTGAGTCTGGCGAGCGCCGCAGGCTTTTCGAAGACAAGACGGCCGACAATCTGCCTGTCTATCTCGCCCTCCTCTGTGAGGATGTCCCTGCCGAACGCGTCGACAATCTCTCGCCATGTGGGGCTACCGGCCTTGTAGGTGCGGTGTGCTTCCCTGTCTGCGTCGATAACGGGACACCCGAGTTGGCGGAGAATCTCTCCCACCGAACTCTTGCCGCTCCCTATGTTTCCTGTCAGGCCGAGTATGTTCACGCTTTCTGATTATAGGCCGCGCACACTCGATGTTCCATACTCCTGCCACCCGGGGATGACTCTCCCTGCACGGCGACCACAGGCGTATAATGCTCTCGATGGAGAGAGAGGCTCTCTTGTACGAGCGACTCTCCGACGGGCGGGTGCAGTGTCACGTCTGCCAGTGGCAGTGCACTATCAACCCGGGCAGGATGGGCGTTTGTCGGGTTCGGGAGAATCGGGATGGCTCACTCATCTCGCTGAACTACGGCGAGGTCTCGTCCGTCGCCGTTGATCCCATCGAG
>Ga0272441_10007932_pt1 | contig 17047 bp, 12 predicted proteins | sample SSMProp6N_FD_193582 | JGI IMG/M metagenome (GOLD analysis project Ga0272441, IMG submission 193582) | Marine sediment archaeal communities from Little Sippewissett salt marsh, Falmouth, MA, United States - SSM-Prop-6N | ecosystem: Environmental > Aquatic > Marine > Wetlands > Sediment ...
CCCTCGCATGTGGCAGGGAGGGTTCAATCGGCTTGGGATGAACAATCCGGGGCATCTGCAGGATGGATGTCCCGGATTGTTCGTTAAAAATAAACTTAGACATCCATGCTTTCTTGACATACATTATCACTCGTTTGAGAAGCGTGTAAGCTTATTATATTATATGTGATCAATTCGGATACGTGATGAGAGAGGGAGGAAAACGCAACAATGAAAAAATTGATCCTGATCGCTTTGATGGGGATGTTCGTATTGAGTGGCTGTGCCACACCCGAGACCAAAACAGGTAAAGGTGCCGCCTATGGTGCTGCCGGCGGTGCGGTGGCCGGCGCCGTGTTGGGCCAGGCGATTGGTCGCAATACACAAGGGACGCTCATTGGTGCGGCGGCTGGAGCTGCCGTGGGTGCTGCCGCCGGTGCCGGCGTCGGCCAAATGATGGACAAGCAGGAAGCGGAAATGCGCGATGCCCTGGCGGCTTCCGATGCGGCGGCTGTGAGGCGGGAAGGGGACCTGCTGGCCATTACCCTGAAAGGGGACGTCAGCTTCGATCTCGATTCCGATGTCGTCCGGCCCGGCCTGTATAATGAATTGGACCGAATCGCCCAGATCATGATCAAATATCCCCAGACCTCGATCCTGGTGGAAGGCCATACGGACGGTACCGGTTCAGAAATTTATAACCAGCAGCTTTCCGAACGTCGAGCCACCAGTGTGAAAAATCTTCTGTTAGGGCGAGGTGTTCAGGAATACAGAATTAATACAGTAGGGTACGGAAAGAACCGACCGGTAGCCACCAACGCCACACCGGAAGGGCGCCAGATGAACCGCCGGGTGGAAATCCGCATTAATCCCAACGCCCAGGGATGATACTGACAACAAGGTGTTGATTATTGCTTTGACCGGGTGGTCGAATAAATTTACTATTCAGCGTTTCTTGATTTTTGGATCAGATCGGCCGGATCGTGCTGCATCGTCTGTGCTGCGCCAGTCGCCGATGCATGGGATGACGCCAGTTTCTGCCGCCGCCATAAAACCTAAAAAACATTGAACTATTTTTCCTGACCGGTGTCTAAAACCATACAAAACAGAATTGTGCATGACAAAGAGCTGATCCTGCGGTTGCAGCGGGGCGACGAATGGGCCTTTCAGTTGATGGTTCGCCGGTTTCGCACAAAGATCTTTTCTATCGCTTTCGGAATTACGCTAGACACCGAGGAGAGCCAGGACATCATGCAGGAGGTTTTTTTGCAGGTGTATCGAACCATCGGCGATTTCAGAGGGGATGCGTCGCTGGCCACCTGGTTGCAACGCATTACGGTCAACCGGTCCCTTAACTGGAAGCGGCGCTGGGCCCGGCGATTCAAATGGCTGCACGTCTCTACCGACAGCACCGATGGTCTTCCGGCAGCAGAGCCTGAAAGCGATTTGCCCTCACCGGAGACCCGGGTGGCCAACGCGCAAACCCGTCAACAAATCGACAAGGCCCTGAAAATGCTTCCGGAACAAGCCAGAACCATCTTTGTGCTCAGGGAACTGGAAGGCCTCGCTTACGAGGAGATTGCCGCTGCCATCGGGATTAAACTGGGAACGGTACGATCCCGGCTGTTCCATGCACGCAAGCGGCTTAAAGAGATCCTTCAGCCGTTGGTGGAGGAGGAAGAATGACCCATCCCGATTCGAACGTCTGTGACGAAATCCTGCTGGACAGATATCTGGACGGAGACTTGGACGCCGGTGAAAGGGTGCAGATGGAGGCCCATATTGCAGCGTGCCAGCAATGCCGCCGCCAGGTGGCCGCCCTTGAGGCCTTTTCACAGAATCTTCACGACCGGGTTCAATACGCTGCGGATTCAGTGGATTTCGTGGCCCTTGAAAAACAGGTGTTGAACAAAGCCCTTCGGCAATATCGTCCGCGGGGTGGTCTCTCCAGGTTTATCGCTTCCTTGAAATATATCATCCCGGCGACGGTAACGGCCGGTCTGCTGCTCTTCTTCACTTATTCCAACTATGTGCTTAAACCGCCGCCCGTACCCAGCGCAATTATAAATTCTTTTACAGGATCGATGTCATCTGTTATGATTTTTGAAACTCCCGAAACCCGACAAACCATCCTCTGGTATACTGAAGAGACAGACGTGGAAAGTGAACCCAATGCGGTATAGATTTCGCTGTTTGCTGGTGGTTGCGGTATTGACGCTCTCATGGTTTGGCACCGCCGACTCCCTGTTGGCCCAAGAAAGCTGCCGTATCAGCGTGGACACCATCCTTGCCGCGCGCAATGACACCGTGGTCGATCCAAAATTGAAACGACACATCGGTGAATTGCAATCCATGTTCAACTACACTTCCTACCGACTGCTCAGCAGCGAAAGCCTCAACCTGCGTGTGGGCCAGTCTGGCATGGTGTCCCTTCCCGGTGACCGCCGGCTGAAGATTACGCCCCAAAGCATCCACGGCAGCAGGGCCGACATCGCTTTGCTGATGATGAAGCAAGCGCGGACCGTTTTTGAAACCCAGGTCCAGCTGCTCAACCGGGGAAATTTGTTCGTCGGCGGACCCGCATACCAGAACGGCAATCTAATCTTTAAAATTTCCAGCGCGTATTAAAAGCCCCAATCCGATAAATGACGGGTGTTTGTTTTTGCATCGGCGTTGATGGTCCCGCATAAATGAAAATTGCAAAAAACAGCCTGCCCTGATAGTTTAACGCAGTTTGTCCCACGCGCAATCGTTTTCTACTTTCGTTGCTTACGCATGCGAATTGGATCTTCGGAAGATTCGACCCATGGGCGTTGACCTATATTTCAGTAATCAGCTGATGCCGCTGGCAGACAAGCTCCTCGAAAACCTCGGTCCGGAAGGTATCGGCGGCAATATTCTGGACCCACCGGTGGTGATCGTTCCAAACATGAACCTCTCCAAGTGGATCAAACTCACCCTTGCCCGCAAAACCGGAATTTTCATGAACGTCGAGTTTCAGTACCTGGAAACCGGACTGTGGCAGATGATCCAGTCCCTTGACCCCAGGCCGGGCCCCGGTCCCAAACTGATGGACAAAGACGGCCTTAAAATCATCCTGTTTTTCATCCTTATGGCCCAGGACTGTGAATTATCGGATCTGACTCCCCTCAACCCCTATCTTCGATTGACCGGGGGAAACGCGCGCAGCGATATCGAAATCCGCTGCTGGCAGCTCTCCGAAGAACTGGCCCGACTGTTTCAGGAATATGAATACCACCGGTCGGATATGATCCAGCGATGGCTGACCGACAGTGAGACAACTGATGCCATGGAAATCTGCCAGCGCTGGATTTACCGGAAGGTACGTTCCCTGAAAGACCAACTGGGGCGGTCGACCGGCCAGCCGTTTTGCTCTGTTGCCGAATATGCCCGAGAGATCCTTTTTCCCGCGGATGCAGGAAACACCAGGGGCCGGAACCTGTTTTCACGGGTCCATTTCTTCGGGCTGTCGCAGATATCCCCGTTGCATCTGCAACTGCTGTCCCGGCTCAAATCCTTTTTTGAAATCAGTATATACAGCCTCAACCCGTCCCGTGAATATTGGGAAGACATCAAGACACCATTTGAGAAAAGATGGATCGAACGGAAGCAGGTCAGCGGCCTCAAACTCAGCCAAGAAGAATGGTCAGGCGGCGACCTGTTTTCGGAAGTCGACCATGCCCTGCTGTCCGCCTGGGGAAAACCCGGCCGGGAAAGCATCCGTCTGCTTTGCCAGCTTACCGATTATGACTTTCATGCCGGCTTTTCAGAAATCCCACAGCCGGATAACGTGCTTGCTGCCATCGGGCATGGGTTGCTGACCTTAGAGGGGCAGAGTCACAGCCCGGCGCCGCTGGCGCAGGACACCTCGCTTCAGATCGCAGCCTGCCCGGGCCTAAGACGGGAGGTGGAAACCGTATACAACAGTATCCTGTACAATCTGGAAAGGGATCCGGATCTGTGCATGACCGATATCGCCGTGATGGTATCCGACATGTCACGATACAAACCCGTTGTGGACTCGGTGTTCAGCCGGCAGCCGGTTCGGATCGCCTATAACCTGGTGGATTCGAGCGCCCGGACGGAAAGCGTTTTCGCCCAGGCGGTGTTGGCCGTGATGGAACTGTCCCGCGGCACCTTTTCCAGAAAAGAGGTGTTCGCCCTCCTGCGGAACCCATGCGTCATGCAGCGATGGGGCTACGGGCCGGAAGTGCTGTCCGTCTGGATCGGCTGGGCCGATGCGTTGGGTATCTTCAACGGTTATGAAAACAAGGCAACCCACGCAGGAGCGACCCCTTCTGGAGGGCTTTTTTCCTGGCGTCAGGGGCTGGAGCGGATGCGGATCTCCCGTGTCATGACGCCGCCGGCCACTGTTGCCGGTGCTCCCCGACCCCATTTCAACGGTATCGTGCCATTTAGCGACATCAACACGGGTGACGACCGGCTCGTGGAAAAATTCTGCGGGATTGTGGAATCACTGCACCGGGCCGTGGGGTCTCTCAGGATGGCATCGGCCTCGGCGCAGCAGTGGCGGGACGCCTTTTTCAACGTGGTGGACCAGTTCATCGAGATCTCTGCGGAGATGCGGGGGGAGGAAACCGTTTTTCAATCCCTGGTGGGTGCATTTGACCATTTCGTGCACTACGATGCCTTGGGTCAGATTCAACCCGGCCGCCCGCTGACGGCCGATGCGCTATGGTTATTCGTGCGGGCTCACTTAGAAGGGATCACCGGCGGGCAGGGTGACTATCTGACCGGCGGCGTAACCGTTTCCGCCCTGATGCCCATGCGGCCCATTCCCTTTCGCGTGGTCTATGTGCTGGGGCTGGAAGCGGGTCGCTTTCCAGGACGCGTGCACGACAGTCTGCTGGATTTACGGGGCAGAAAGCGCCGCATCGGCGACATCAGCCCTGCCGAACGCAATCGCTATCTATTCCTGGAAATCCTCGTATCCGTGCGCGGCAAACTATACCTGAGCTATGTGTCCCGGGACCTTCAAAAGGACCGCGATCTGGCGCCCTGTTCCGTGGTCCACCAATTGCGGCGATACGTGGAGCAGCAGGTCTTGGGTGGACAAACCTTCAGGCTCAGCCGGATTCCCATCAAGGCGGACAGCCCGGCTTACCTTGCACCGGATGCGATCAATGACTGGTCAGACGTGATGGTTAACAGCAGTTTTGTCCAACGGCTCAACTGTTATCGCCGCAGCGGCGTGTGGCCTGCGTTCATGCACCAGGCGACGGCCGCAGACCTGAAGACAGCCGCCCGGTACCGCCCGGATTTCACATTGCCGGACCCTTCACCGGACCCAGCCCCCGCCGAAACCGTTTCCCTGACCATCGGCCTGCTGCGACGATTTCTGCTTGATCCGGTCGACGTGGTCGGGCGATATCACCTGGGAATCGGTGAGCAGGTCGATCCAACGGCCGAACTGGCTGAGATGGCGGACGAGCCCCTGTCGTCTCAATTTCCTGTCGATTTTGAAATCCGCACCGCCCCGGTGCAAAACTGGTTGGTGGCTCAGTTAAACGGTTCATTCAGCCAGCCGTCCATGGCGGGGCTGGAGACCGAATTCGAGTCGGTATATGCGGATCTGTCCCGAAAAAGCAGGCTCCCGGCCGGTGCTTTTGCCGTTCATGACAAATCCAAACTAAAACAGCAAGTACTGGCCGTCGGCGTGAACCTCACTCCTTTCGTCGAACAGATGCGAACGGCCAACCGGCTCTTTTCCGCCCTGGTGGTGGGGGCGGTCATGGACGATTTCGTCGAGACCGGCGGGGTTCACCTCAGTTTTAATCCTGTTTCGATCGATCGACCGGGTTTGGACGTCCATCGTTTCCCGAAGACCATCCACCTTTCAGGCGGCATACCATGGGTCTGGCAGGCAATTGATGGCGCCTGGCACTGCCTGGTGGTCACCGGTTCCAATCGACGATCCAGGTTCCCGGATAAATATGTAATCGGCCCCTTGCTGACCTTCATGGCCATCGCCGCCGGTGGCGAATCCTATCCCTGGTCCGACGTCAACCGCATGGCCGTGCATGTCTTCTATCGGGAGCATGTGCTGAATCTCGATTATACGGTGGATCCGAAGCGATCCGCAGACTATCTGGCCGGGCTGGTCGAAGACTTCTTTTCGCCGTGGCCGTTGGAATGGCTGCCATTCGAGACGCTTTTTGCCGACGCCAGCCTGCGGGCATTCATCGGACAGGATGGGGTGGACGATGCCCACCGGCAGGCATTTCACGAATCGCTGGCCGAAACCATGCAAGCGGCGGCGGACGTGCGATCCGAACTGACCGGGGCAGTGGTGACGCCGGGCATCCTGGACCGGGCCAGGCGGCGATTCAAGGTGTTTTTGCCATGATCGTTTCATCACCCACCGCTTTTCATCCCATCGACGACATCGACGCGATGGATCTTTCCCGTCATGCCCTGGTGGAGGCCTCTGCCGGCACGGGAAAGACCTATACCATCGAGAACCTGGTGCTTCGTCTGCTCAAAGAAGACCCGGATCTGAATCTGGAGAATATCCTGCTGGTGACCTTTACCGAAAAAGCCACCAGTGAACTGAAGCTGCGCATTCGCCAGAAAATCGAACAGACCCTGGACGGCGACCGGCGGCTGGAGGCTGCCGTCCGGGAAAAGCTGGCGCAGACCCTGGATGGGTTTGACAATGCGGCCATCTATACCATCCATGGGTTCTGCCATACGCTGCTGAAGGAATTCCCCTTTGAAACCGGAAACCTGTTCCAGCAGGAGGTGATCGACGACGGCCCGCTGCTGGAGAAACTGCTCCGGGGGCAGATGCGTTCGGACTGGCCCGGCCGATACGGTCGACGACTCGACCTGCTGCTGTCGCTGTCCAGCTTTTCAGCCGACACCGATAAATTCATACAGACTGCCGTCAACCTGGCCAGCCGGCTTTCCGATGCTCCGGACCGTGAAATACTGATTCCGAACCCCGTCGAGTTGGATGTTGACGACCTGTGGCAGGCGGCTGAGCAGACGGTTCTCGCGCTCAAACCCATGGTCGGGCGGCCGCCACGATTTTCGGACGGGTATGGCCGACTCAACATCAACGCGCGAACCAAAGCCGCCGTCATCCGGGATATGATTGAACCCATTGAGCAGGCCTTGGAACGGGTGGATGCCGATGCCTGCCCGCTATCCGAAATCAGGGCAATGGTTGCTACCCTCGGCGCGCGCCATTCGTCCGGTGAGCGGAAAATCGACCGTCTGGTTCCTCAAAAATGGCTGAAAGCCGGGGAGAACCTGCATGAATGCCCCGACCTGGTGGCGATCACACATCGATTCGAAGAACTGGTCGATCTGTTTTCACGCCTTTCCCATGTGCTGATGCTGAACGCGGTGCGCCAGTTGCGGGCGGATGCCCGGGCCATGAAGGTGCGAAACGGGTGGCTCAGCTACCAAGATATGCTGACCCGTGTGGCCGACTTTCTGGCAGGGGAGGGGGGTGACGAAGGCATCCGAAAAATCCGCGACCGCTATCGGGTGGCCTTCGTGGATGAATTCCAGGACACCGATGATGTGCAGTGGCAGATTTTCAGCACCCTGTTCCTTCAACGCCAGGAAGATCCGCCGATTCACCGGCTATTTCTGATCGGTGACCCCAAGCAAGCCATTTATGGCTTTCGCGGGGCCGACGTGTTTACTTATCTGTCTGCCCGGCAGCGGATGAAGGTCCTGGCCGAACAAGGACGGGCCAATCTGTATGACCTGAGGGTGAATTGGCGCAGCATGCCGCAACTGGTGGAGGACTTCAACCGACTTTTTTCCCACGACGCCTGGTTCGGCAGCCGGAAAAATACAAGCCCCTTCGAGATCGGTTACCTGCCGTCAGCGTCGCCGGAACCCGAGCAACGGCCTGACGCAATCAGCCGCGATCGCTCACAACGACCGCCTTTCAATGTTATGGACCTGACCGCGGCGACGAGCCATGCGACGGCCAAAACACTGCTGGCCGGCTTTGTTTGCCGGGAAATTGGTTACCTGGTGGAGCAAGGGGGAATCCGTATCCCCGGTCGGGATGGTCCGGATCGGGCCCTTCATTTCGGCGATATCGCCATTCTGGTGAGAAGCCAGTCAGAGTTCACCCTGATCGAACCCATGCTGAGGGAATCGTCCATCCCTTACGCCTATTACCGCAAACCCGGCCTGTTTCAATGCCGGGAGGCGCACTGGTTGAGCATGGTGCTTCGTGCGGTCTGCAGCCCGGAACAGGCCGCCTGCGCCAGGCTGGCGTTGCTGACGCCCTTTTTCGACATGGCTCCGGCGGATTTGAAAGCATGGCGGGAACTGCCGGCTGACCACGCCAGCCTGCAGCTGCTGGCGCGCTGGCATACCCACGCCCAAAGACGGCGCTGGGGGCCGTTGTTTCAGTCGCTGGTGGAAGATTCAGGCCTGAACTTCCGTCACTGCATGGATTCGGGATGGGATCGCACCGAAACTAATTTTCAGCAGCTCTTCGATTATCTGGAGGCAGCGGCCTACACGAGGAACCTGGACGTGGGGGGGCTGGTTGCCTTGCTGGACAGCCTACGCCTTTCCGACATGGGTGCCGGATCCGACGACGACATTCACCAGATCGAGGACGAGGGCGACAAGGTCCAGATCCTGACCATGCATGTCAGCAAGGGTTTGGAATTTCCGGTGGTTTTCATCGCCGGAGGCCTGACCGTCCGCAATGACGGCGGCATTCAGGTGTATCACACAACGGATCCAGCGCATCCCGAACAAGCCTGCCGGAAGGTGATCGACCTGACGGCCGGTAGCGGAAAGGCTCAGGCGGAAAAAGAAAACGAAGATGAAAATAAACGTCTTTATTATGTGGCACTTACCCGTTCACGTGTCAAGCTTTACGTTCCTTATTATCCCGACAGCAGGAAATTCAGCTGGCTTGGGCCCATCTGCCGGTTTGTCTCCCACAGCATTGGCCAGGTGTTCCCAAATGCCGGGGAACCACCGGCTCCCGACAGTGGTTGGCATAAAGTAACCCTCCATGCCGCAGGCGCATCTGGCGCCAAACCCGCCCGCGGGGGCAGCGGAGAATCGCCCGTGGGGTTGGTGGCCGGCCACCTGCTGCCGGCGAACACCGATTTCAGGCATCGGAAACTGTCCCTGGAATCTTTTTCCAGCATCGGCCACCGGATGGTTCAGCCCCGTGACAGCGGCGGCCGTCCAACCTCTTTTAGCCTGGTTGACGCGGGTCGGCGGGAAGATGATGAGCCTTCAGCGAGCGGTCCTCCCGAATTCATGGATCCAGACCTTTCTACCGAGCTTCCCGGCGGCACCCATATGGGCTCCATGTTTCACTACATTTTCGAGCACATCGATTTTCAGACCGTGATGGACGGTCCGGCTGACATCCTGGCTGACGATGGCGTGCGACTTGTCATTGAATCGGCGCTTGCGCTTTTCCGGATCGAACCGCGATGGGCAGCGCCAATTGCCCGAATGGTCGCCGCGACATTAAGCGTGCCAATCGATGCCCATGGCTCGTCGCTGACCCTGGGCCGTCTTGGTCCGCACCATCGGCGGCATGAAATGGAATTTTATTTTCCCCTGGTGGAACCGCTACCGAAACGAATACGGGTGCCTGGGTGGACCCTATCCGGCGACCCCTGCGGGCAAATGGTGATCCGGGGATTCATCGACCTGGTGTTTTTGTGGCAGGGACGCTATTACATCGCCGACTGGAAATCCAACCGGTTGGAAGACGGATATGATCAATCCGCCATGGCCGAGGAGATCTCAATGGCCGGTTATGAACTCCAGTATCAGTTGTACACGATCGCCACCGTGAGATGGCTCAAGCGATACTTGGGGAACCGCTTTGACCCGTATCATCATTTCGGTGGTGCATTCTACCTTTTTATCCGAGGCATGGGGACCGGTGGACAGCACGGTATTTTTCAGGTGACCCCGGAACAACTGCTGCCCCTCGAAGCCCTTGAGGATGCCATCCAGAAAAAGATTGCGGGCCTTCAATGGTAGACAATCAAAATGAAAACCAACGCGCCAGGCTCAGGCGCTTCGGAATCGATGCAGGGCACACGGATACCAACGGTCTGCCGATCCTGTTTGCCGATCTGGGACTGTCGGACCTGGACCTGATGACCATTCGGGATTTGTCGCAGTATGGCCCCAACCCTTTTGATGACTGTCTCATCGGAATGCTCGGATTGATGTTCTCGGCGCTGGGAGAAGGCAGTCTGTGCCTGGTCCTGGACGCGGATCACCTTAAGGAATCCGTGCCGCAGACCGCCGATCCGGCTATACTGAAACTGGTCACCGGATTTATGGGTCGCCTCGATGAAGGATGTTACGACAAGTTGATCGACCGGACCGGCAGCGGTGATTTCAAACCGATGGTGCTGGACGGCACGACCGGCCGCCGGCTGCTCTATTTTCAGAAATTTCACTATCACGAACGGCGGCTGAAGCAGCGATTAAAATCCTTCTTAGCGCTGCACGGGGACCACCAACCGTCCGGCGAAACCATACAGACGGTGATCGATGAATTGTATTGCGAAGCGGCCGTGATCCGCAAAGGTGCCGACGGAACGCAGATCACCAGGGATCCGTTTCAGGTCGATGCCATCCGGGCGGCACTGGCGGCCCCACTGCTGGTCATTTCCGGCGGGCCGGGAACCGGGAAGACCTCATTGCTGGTGAATATTCTCAGGGCCCTGGTTCGAACCGGTACCGATCCCTCACGGATCATGCTGGCCGCCCCCACGGGTCGCGCCGCCCAGCGGATGAGCGAAACATTAATGTCCAATCTGGCCACCATCGCCGAGCCTGAGAGCGGTGACCTGCAATTGTGCCGTTTGCGCGGTTCCACCTTGCACAAACTCCTGGTTTACCGAAGCCGCACCGGCGCTTTCTTGTTCGGCGAGCGGCGTTATGTTCCGGCCGACGTGATTGCCGTGGATGAAGTCTCCATGGTTGATGTGGTGATGATGGACCGGCTCTTCCAGGCCATCGAACCGGGTCGAACACGGGTGATACTGATCGGGGACAAGGATCAACTGCCCTCGGTAGAGGCCGGATCGGTGCTGGCAGACATGAGTCCGGCTGCCGGCAGCGCATTCGCCAACCATTTTGTGGAACTGCGCAATGTCTACCGTGCGGCCGGACAGCTGCTAGCGCTGGCGCAGGCCATCAACGCAGGCCTTCCGGTTTCCCTCGAACCCATTGGTTTCGATCGGGCCCTGACCATAAAGGCCCGGCGGTGGGCATTTGTATCCGCAGGAGACGGGGATGCGATGAAGCGGCATCTGGATCGGTGGGTCATGCACCAGTATATTCGGGAAAAAAGCCAAAATGGGGTCAGTTACGTGGGTCTTGTGCAGCAATTGATTCGACGGATGGGCTCGTCGGAATCCGTGGATGGTGAAAATCGGACGGATCTGCTCAACCGGCTTTTCACATTTGCCTACCGATGTCGAATATTGACCGTGCTGCGCCATGGCCGCACCGGTGCGCGGTGGGTCAATGCGCGCATTGCCGCCGGTTTGAGACAGATCCTCGATCCAGACGGCAACCCTGACGATCGTCTGTTCAGCGGTGCATTGATCATGATTACCCGCAATGATTACACCCGGGACCTGTTCAACGGGGATGTAGGGCTGGTCATGCGTCAGTCTGACGGCATGGTTCAGGTCTATTTCAAGCGTATCGGCAGTATTGTGGCTTTTCCCGCTTCCGGACTGTCCGATTGGGATCTGGCTTTTGCCATGACTGTTCACAAAAGCCAGGGGTCTGAATTTGAGGATACCCTGCTGGTGCTGCCCGAAGATTCAAATCATCGACTGCTGACTCGGGAAATCGTCTATACGGCTGCCACACGCGCCTCCCGGCGTCTGATTGTTTACGGGACGATGACGGCATTTCAAACGGCCATGAAACGAAAAATACAGCGACAGTCCGGGTTGACAGGGTAACCGACAGGATCAACGGTGACAGCCGGATGATTGTTAGGCGGAGCCGTTTCAACAGAAATGGCAATTGGCGCATACGCCCGTTGACAAGCCGTCGATAAACTTTTACGATGCTGATATAATTCACGATATCAAGGGGGCGAATATGAACAAAGGAGATCTGATCGAAGCAATGAAAAGAAAAAACGGCTTTACTCGAGAGAAAGCTGAGCGGGTGATTGATCTTTTTTTCGGGGAAATGACCAACGCACTTGCCAAGGGCGACCGTGTTGAAATCAGAGGGTTTGGAAGCATCTTTGTAAAACAGTATGGTTCCTACAAGGGGCGCAATCCAAAGACGGGTGAATCGGTAACCGTCAAATCCAAACGACTGCCTTTTTTCAGGTGCGGAAAAGAACTGAAAGAGCGGGTGGACAATCTGAGAAGCTAATTGACTGCGTCCGGCAAACCCCTTCTCGTTATCGTTTGGCTGCAAAGGCAATCCATCCTTGGAAAAAACGCTGCGGGCCTGCTTTTCGCCGCCGGTTCGATGTGGTGAATGACTATCCCCGCTATCCATCTGTCAAGATCTGTGCGCCCGACGTAAGACCTTAAACCAATGATGAATACACCGCCTGTTGAGGCAGGATACTGCCGTCACCTTGGGCAAACGCCAAACCGGCCCCGGCATCTTTTTCGGCCTGACCCCAAACCGGAAAAAGTGGGGGGTGATTCCTTGACTGCTCCTCATGACAAGACATCGGTATCGACCGGGGATGGCATTGTCTGTCGCCAGTGCCTCCACGGGATCACTTCAGCCGCAGAGCGCAAGGTGATCAACGGCGCGCAGGCGCATACGTTTGCCAATCCGGAAGGTATCGTTTTTGAAATTGCCTGTTTCCGGGATGCCTGGGGATGCGTCTATGTTGGACCCAGTTCGCCCCAATTCACCTGGTTTGCCGGCTACGTGTGGCGTATTGCTGTGTGTGCCAACTGCCATGTTCACCTTGGATGGCGCTTCTCGGCAGTTGGGGGCCATTTTTTTCACGGATTGATCACCAGCCGAATCATCGTCAGGGAAGCCTGACGGATAGACCACAACTTGTGCCGATACCATCGTTTCAACACCACCGAGTGTGTTTTCACGTGAAACGTTTCGCATAGATATCATAGGTTTACTCTCAGTCGGAACATGGATGCAATTTATGTTTTTGACAGAAGCCCTGCGCTCGCCTATAATGCGATTGCGCTTTTGACCGGATATCCAAGGCTAAATGATGCTGAATTTACCAATTATGCAGGGGACCCGTGGCGATGAAGCTCCGCGATATTTCTGACTGTTGTGTCCACCTGGATGTTCATGAAAAACGGTGCGACCGTGAGGACCTTTTTGAACTGGTATTTTTTCAAAATGATCTGGCGGAGTGGGAACGAGTTTTGTCTGCTTTCCTTGAAAAACCGGTGAAGCCCAGCGGCCAGTCTCCGACGCAAAATGATCTGGCGGTCACCGAGGGTACCGGCAGCATTCGTATCGAACAGACGCTTTTCGAAAAAAGTTTTGAAAACGGTGTGATTATCGCCAAATTCTGGCCGTGGAAAGACGGTCGCCATATCACGTTGAGAATGGCCTTGCTTCCCGGTGCATCGGCTTGATTTCACCCACAGGAGTATTTTTCCGCTTATGTCCATTCTAAAAGCAATCCCGATTCTGGTAGCTGCATTTTTTCTCGGCAACTGGTTTCTTTCCGAAGTCAGAAAAGCCAAATCTGCCAGAAAACCGTGGTATGCCCCCTACCTGACGATTCCGGGAATTTTGATCATGATCACATTCATGATCCCCGTCTTCCTTCGTTTTTATCAATAGTCCGCTGCGAGCCTGCTTTGTGTGCTTCAAAAACTGAAAATGGTGAATTGAAAATCACCATCGCGCAATCCCTGAAGATCAATAACGCCCCTGCCAAGCTGCTGGAAACGCTGGTGGAGCGGTTTCAGATGCTCAACCCCAAATGGATTGAGAATGAACGCATGGGGCGCTGGAACCGGGGAACAAAGAAAATACTTCGCTTTTACCGGCGCTCCGGCAAAACCGGGATCATCATCCCCCGCGGATATGCCCGCCAGCTGATTTTCATGCTGAAGCGGGAGAATCTTTCCTATCGCATCGACGATCGGCGCCGGTTGTTGCCTGAGGTGGACTTTTGCTTCAGCGGTGCACTGAAAGCATTCCAATCCGCAGCCGCTGCAGAAATGCTTAAAAAGGATTTCGGTACATTGAGTGCACCCACGGGAAGCGGAAAAACCGTTGTTGGGCTCTTTCTGATCGCCCAACGGCGTCAACCGAGCGTGGTGGTGGTGCACACCAAGGATCTTGCCTTTCAGTGGATCCAGCGCATCGAACAGTTTCTGGGTATCCCTGCGGATCAGGTGGGACTGATTGGTGCAGGCAAAAATCGAATCGGTGAGCGGGTTACCGTGGCGCTGGTTCAAACCCTTTACCGGTGCACGGATCAAATCGTTCCCCATACGGGACATCTCGTCGTGGACGAGTGCCACCGGGCACCCAGCCGAACCTTCACCGAGGCGGTCACCGCTTTCGACTGCCGCTACATGCTGGGCCTTTCCGCCACCCCGTGGCGGCGAGATAAACTGTCCAAGCTCATATTCTGGCATTTGGGAGATGTTCACCACGAGGTGGACAAGGCCCTACTGGAGGAAAAAGGCCATATTCTGAGAGCAGATGTGGTGGTTCGAACCACTGCATTCGAGCCCTATTTCGACCCGGTCAACGAGTACTCCCGCATGCTGTCGGAACTGACCGCCGATGATACGCGCAACCGGCTCATTGCATCGGACGTGGCGAAAGAAGTCCGGGCCGGCAAGGGGGTCTGCCTGGTGCTGTCAGACCGCAAAAAGCATTGTGAAACGCTTCAGGGGATCCTGCGCTACAAGTTAGACGTTCATGCGGACCTGCTCACCGGCGATCTGAGCGATGACGCGCGAAAGGCCGTGCTGGAGCGTCTCAAGAAAGGCCAGGTCAAGGTGCTGATCGCCACCGGCCAGTTGATTGGTGAAGGCTTCGACTGCCCGGATCTGTCCACCTTGTTTATGGCCACCCCGATCCGGTTCAGTGGCCGGGTGATGCAGTACCTTGGGCGGATTTTGAGGCCGGCGCAGGGAAAATCCCGGGCCCGCGTTTATGATTATGTGGACGAACGGGTCGCACCGCTGGTTGCGGCGGCCAAGGCCCGGCAACGGGTCTATGGCGGGGGTTCAGGGGAGATATTCCAAAACAGATGAAACAAGCGTGGGATGCAGAAACCGTCGGATTCCACAGCGATGATGGAAAAGCGTTTCCTCCACGACCCCGAGAAAGGAGGAAAGATTCCCGCAACCGGTCACCGGTCCACACGATTGACGAACCCGGTTCCCGCGCAGGGGAAAGTGGCGCTTGGTGTTCGGTAAAACCTTCCGCGATCCCACGCCTGTTTGCCTTGATCGGTGCGCCGCATCCTGATTGGCTGGACATGCACATACATTGCTGCAAGGTTGACTGAGACGGCCGTTAACTTGTGCCGGCGGCGGTGAGTGAGGTCCTCACAAAAGCAAGTGGCGTAACATCAGGCTAAGATAGACCTCAGCCTTTGTCAAGCCTATTGGGTCGTAACCACCGTCGCCTGCTTGATGACCACTGGTATCTTGGGCACGTCCCGCATGCCCGAACGGGAGGTGGTGGGCACGTTTTCGATCGCCCGCACCACCTTCATGCCTTCCACCACCTTGCCGAAGACACAATACCCCCAGCCCTGAGATGTTTTGCCCCGGTGGTTCAAAAAGGCGTTGTCTTTCACATTGATAAAGAACTGGGCGCTGGCTGAATGGGGATCCGCCGTCCGGGCCATGGCAATGGTGCCGACTTCATTAGACAGACCGTTGTCGGCTTCGTTGAGAATCGGTGGTCGCGGATGCTTGCGCTTCATTTCTGCATCAAATCCACCGCCCTGAATCATGAACCCGGCGATCACCCGGTGAAAAATGGCACCATCGTAAAAGCCGTATTTGACATAGGCCAGAAAGTTTTCCACGGTTTTCGGCGCGGCAGCGCTATCCAGTTCCACCACGATATCCCCCTGGCTGGTGGTCAGTTTCACCCGGGGCAGGGGATCGGCAGCCACGGACGGGCTCGCACACACCAATACGATAAAAAGTATTGTCATTACGAATATTTTCATATCATCCTCTATTTTAATGGTTTAAGTATTACCACAAATGAAACACCCGTCGGGGTTTGTCCAGGCGATTGATGCCTGCGGCTTTCGTTTCCTGCACGGCCTGGTCGTATTCTGCCGGCAAGAGGGCGACGGCCAGCGCCGGCATTTCTCGGGCCCGGCCGCAGGGGCGATATTGAGACATGACATTGACATAGGTGTTCTGGGACAGTGAATCGGCCAGAAACGCCATAATCTTCGCCGTCCCCGCCAATCCGCCGGGCAGCGCCAGATGGCGCACCAGAATGCCTTTGTAAGCCAGTCCGCTGTCTTTGTCGATGACCAAGTCTCCTACCTGGCGGTGCATTTCGAGCAGCGCGTGCCGTGCCACTTCAGGATAATCGGGGGCATTGCAGGTGTCCCGGGCTACTTTGGGATCCCAGAATTTGAAGTCCGGCATGTAGATATCAACAATACCGTCCAGCAACTGTAAGGTTTCCACCCGATCGTATCCGCTGCAATTGTACACCAGCGGCACGACCAGTCCACGTCGGGCAGCCAGATGAACGGCAGCGAGAATCTGGGGCACCACATGGCTGGGGGTGACCAGATTGATATTGTGACACCCGGTTTGCTGAAGTTCCAGCATGATTGTTGCCAACTGGTCGTCCGCTAGCGCACGGCCTTCTCCCAGGTGGCTGATCTCGTAGTTCTGGCAGAAATTGCACTGCAGGCTGCAATTCGAAAAAAAGATCGTTCCCGATCCGTTGCGTCCTACAAGGGGGGTCTCTTCGCCAAAGTGGGCATTATACGAGGCCACCACAGCCCAGCGGCCGGTTTTACAGGTTCCCGTTTCCCCGGCAGTTCGGTTTACACCGCACCTGAGTGGGCAAAGGG
>Ga0272441_10007933_pt1 | contig 17046 bp, 11 predicted proteins | sample SSMProp6N_FD_193582 | JGI IMG/M metagenome (GOLD analysis project Ga0272441, IMG submission 193582) | Marine sediment archaeal communities from Little Sippewissett salt marsh, Falmouth, MA, United States - SSM-Prop-6N | ecosystem: Environmental > Aquatic > Marine > Wetlands > Sediment ...
AACGAACGTGCGCGGCCGGCCGGCCGACGGGCCCAGGAACGCCGTGCCCTGCATGTGCTCCGGTATCGCCGCGCCCGCCAGGCTGAGGACCGTTGGGGCGAAGTCCACGAAACTCACCAAGCGGTCGCACGACTCGCCCGCTTTGCCCGGCGCCCAGTCGCGGTACTTGGGCGGGAAGTACGCGATGAGCGGCACGTGCAGGCCGTCGCGCCAGATCCACTTCTTCACCCCCGGCATGCCGGCCCCGTGGTCCGAGAAGAAGAAAACGATCGTGTCGTCGGCGAGGCCGGCGTCCTCGAGTTCCTTCAGCCGCTTCGCCACCTCGTAGTCGAGGGCCGTGATGAGGTCGTGGTAGCGGGCCCAGTCGCGGCGGACCTCCGGCGCAAGCGGGTGATACGGCGGAACGGGCGCCTTGGCGGGGTCGTGCCGCTGGTCGGCCGAGCGCGGGGCCGTTACCTTTTCGAACGACGCCTCGCCCTGGCGGATGCGGCTCTCGTGCGTGAGAGTGTAGTTGAAGACCGCGAAGAACGGCTGGCCGGCCTTCCGGTTCTTATAGTGGGCCTTGCGGCTGGACGCGTCCCACGCCTCCTTCGGCACGGCGAAGTTGTAGTCGGTCTTGGCGTTGTTGGTGCAGTAGTAGCCGGCGCGGCGAAGGTATTCGGGGAAGCATTTCATCGTATCCGGCAGTCGGGTGGTACATCGCATGTTCGCGCTGCCGAGCGACGACGGGTACACGCCCGTAATGAGGCACGAGCGGTTCGGCGCGCACACGCCCGTTACGCCGTACGCCTGCGTGTACCGGACGCCACGGGCCGAGAGGCGGTCGAGCGTGGGCGTCCGGGCATACGGGTCGCCGTAGCAGCCGAGGTTCGCGCTGATGTCCTCGCAGGTAATCCAGAGGATGTTCGGCCGGTCGGCCTTCGGCGCGGCGGTGCTTTGGCGTGCGGCCGCGAGGGCCGCAACGGCGGCCCCGGACGCGGCGGCCTGGAGAAACCGGCGGCGGGTGCAGCGCGGCGCGTGGCGTGTCATGAGGGCTCCTTATCTTGCGCGGGAAACGCACTGGCGGGCAAGCCGCCAGTGGCACCCGGCGTACTCACGACCGGAGGTCGCGGCTCACGGCGGCGACCCGACATCATTGCTTCTCGACGCTGAACCGATGAATCGTCACCTGCTTGAACGTCTCGCCCGGCCGGAGGACCGTCGACGGGAAGTCCGGCTTGTTCGGCGAGTCCGGGTAGTGCTGCGTCTCGAGGCACAGGCCGTGGTACGGCCCGTACGCCTTGCCGCCCGCCTTGTAGCGTGGGCCGAGGTGCTTGGCGGTGTAGAGTTGGACACCGGGCTGCGAGGTGCGGACCTCCATGACGCGTCCGCTCGCGGGGTCGACGACGCGGGCGAAGACGGCCGGGCCCTTGCCGCCCTCTTTCTTGAGGACGTAGCAGTGGTCGTAGTTCTCGCCCTCCACGTTCTCGATGCGGCTGCCGAGGGTCTTGGGCTGGCGGAAGTCCATGGGTGTGCCCGCGACGGAGCGGATCTCGCCCGTCGGGATCTTCCCCTCGCCGAACGGCAGGTAGGCGTCGGCGGTTAGCGTAAGCACGTGGTCGAGCACGTCGCCCGCGCCCGCGCCGGCCAGGTTCCAGTACGCGTGGTTCGTCAGGTTGACGACGGTGGGCGTGTCGGTGGTGGCCTCGTACTCCATGACCAGCGCGTTCTTGCTCGTCACGAGGTACCGGACGGTGACGGCGAGCGTACCGGGGAACCCCGCGTGGCCGTCGGGGCTGGTGTGTGTGAGTTCAACACCGGCGGCTGCCCGGCGCCGGATGGGTTTGGCGTTCCAGAGGATGCGGGAGAAGTTCTGCCGCCCGCCGTGGATGTGGTTCGTGCCGGCGTTGGCCTCTACCTTCACGGTCTTGCCGTCCAGGGGGAAAGCGGCCCCGGCAATGCGGTTGGCGTATCGGCCCACGACCGACCCGAAGAGCGGATGCCCTTTCAGGTAGTCCTCCAGCGTGTCGAGGTACAGCGTCACGTTGGCGAGGTTGCCGTCGCGGTCGGGCGCGTGGACGCCGGTCAGGGTGGCGCCGTAGGTCATGACGGTGGCCCGGATGCCGCCCGGGGTCGCGAGCGTGTACAGATAAACGTCGCGCCCGTCGGGCATCGTGCCGAAGACGGTCTTCGTAACGGTCGGACCGTCGCCCCCCGCGTCGGCGGCAGGGCAGGGCGGAGCGGCCAAGGTGGCGGCCGCCGCGACGGCAATGCCAGTCAGCACGGCAAGCGTGGGTACGCGCACGGTGTCAGCCCCCTTGCATGTGGGCGCAGGCGATAACGCCCCCGCCTTTGAACCCGGCCGATTATGCCCCAACCCGCCGGAAACCACAAGTCTTCGACCGTTGCCACGGGTTTAACCCCGAGAACCGCCGCTTGGCGTGGTCGCCCGATTCGGGGTAACCGGTTGACCGTCGGCTTTCTGTTGTGCCCGGGCGAGTTGGGCGCCGGCGGCACCTCGGCAAGGAGCGTTTGAATGACCCGAACCATGTGTCTCGTAGGGGTGGCGGCGGTGATGGTGCTCTGGACGGTTGGCTCGGCCCGGGCCGACGACCTGCCCGACCCGTTTCTCGGCGACTGGCAGGGCGAGTGGCAGAAGGTCGGCAAACAGTCGGCCCGGCCGGTCGTGGCCCAGGTCATACCGCGCGGCGGGGGACGGTACGAGGTCGTCTTCCGCGAGGTGTTCGATCGCCGGTGCCCCGTGTACGGCCGGGCCGAGGGTCGGGCCGAGGGCGGCCGCCTCGCGTTCCAGGGTGACGGGTTCACCGGCGCGATTGCCGACGCCCGCATGACCGGCAAAGGCCGCCGCACCGACCACATGGGCGCCACGGACGGTCGGCCGTTCGCCCTGACGCGGGTCGTCCGCCCGTGCCCGGGCGTCGGGGCGGAGCCCCCCAACGGGGCCGTCGTCCTGTTCGACGGGTCGGGCTTCGACCAGTGGGAGCCGGACCGCGGCACGGCGATTCCCTGGAAAATCGCCGACCGGGCCGCGTTGGTCTGGCCCACGATGACCGAACACGCCATCGGCGTGGGTCTGAGGACGAAACGGGCGTTCGGCGATTACCGGCTGCACCTGGAGTTTCGCCTGCCGCTCATGGCCGACGCCGTCGGCCAAACGCGGGCCAACAGCGGCATCACGTTCGAGGATTACCGCTGGCACGAGTTGCAGATCCTCGATAGTTACGGTCTGCCGGGGTACTGGGACGAGTGCGGGGCCATCTACCGGTTTGCGGCCCCGATGGTCAACGTGTGTGCCCCGCCGGGCGTGTGGCAGAGTTACGACGTCACGTACCACGGGCCGCGGTACGACGCCGACGGCAAACGGCTCCGCGCGGCGCGGGTTACGGTGATCCTGAACGGCACGGTGGTCCAGAAAGACCTGGAACTGCCGGGCGGCGACGTGCCGACGAACCGCTTCGGCTCGAAACAGATTGGCCGCATCAGGCTCCAGCATCATGGCGACCCGATCGCGTTCCGCAACATCTGGCTCGTGGAACTCGGGGACCGGGAGAAGTAGGGTCGCCGAGCCCTCGTGCGGCTTCGCGCGAAGCCGCCGAGACGCAAAGGAATGCAAAAGGCAGAAGGTTCGCCGGCCCAATTGCGGGCCGTGTCAGAACAAGGGCCAACCCCAAAACCGCGAAAGGAGCGTAAGCGATGGCACGGATATCACGCCGAGCGTTTCTGGCAGGAGTGGCCGCCGCCGGGGCGGCCGCCATGGCGGGCCCGCGGTGGGTCGGCGCCGCCGGGCCGGGTGCGGTTCGCCGCGGGTCGGACCCGGTTACCCTGGGGCCGTGCGCGACGAAGCCAACGGTTCTGGGCATCGGCACGGGCACGCGGGGCGGGAGCGAGCAGCGGTCCATGGGCACCGAGTCGTTCACGAAACTCGTCCGCCACGCCCTCGACCGCGGCATCCGGTATATCGATACCGCCGATGCCTACCGGATGCACGTGGACGTGCAACGGGCGCTGGCGGGTGTGAAGCGCGACCAGTACTTCCTCCAGACCAAGACGCGAGCCAAGCACCCGATCGTGGCCAAGGCCGACATCGAGCGGTTCCGACGGGAACTGGGCGTCGATTACCTCGACACGGTCCTCATGCACTGCATGACGAAGCCGGGCTGGCCCGAGGCGATGCGCCCCGTGCTGGAGGTGCTGCTCGAAGAAAAGCAGAAAGGCCGCATCAAGGCCGTCGGTGTATCGTGCCACGGGTGGGACGGATTCGGCCTGTCGGCCGATTGCCCGGACCTCGACGTGCACCTCGTCCGGACGAACCCGTTCGGGATGAAGATGGACGGCAAGCCCGACGCCGTGGCCGCCGAAATGAAGAAGATCCACGCCAAGGGCCGGGGCGTTATCGGCATGAAGATCTTCGGCGAGACGGGCCTCGGCGACAAGGCCAAGCGGTTCGAGTCGATCACGTACGCCCTGGGCCTCGGGTGCGTTGACTGCTTCACGATCGGATTCTCGAAACCCGAGCAGATTGACGAAACGCTCGACCTCATTGAGCAGGCGTCGAAGAAACTCGCCGCGGCCCGGACCCCGTCGGTCGGGGTGTTCGCGGCGTAACGGGGAGTGCGGCGCACCCGTTGGCGGAAAAGCGTATGACGACCGCCTCCCGGCCGCCCAGGCGCCGCGCCGGTACTCTCGCGGGAATGGAGCCCACGTTATGACACGCCGATGCCGGATCCTGTTGCACGCGGTCTGCCTTGCGGCCATCGGTCTGGCGGCCGGCACCGCCGCCGCTCGCGAGATTCACGTGGCCGCCACGGGCAGCGACTCGGCCGACGGCACGGGCGCGAAGCCCTACCGCACCATCAACCGGGCGGCACGCGAGGCCCGGCCCGGCGACGTCGTCACCGTCCACGCCGGAACGTACCGCGAGTGGGTCAGGCCGGCGCGCGGCGGCACGGGCGACGCGGCTCGCATCGTGTACCGGGCGGCACCCCGCGACGCGGTTACGATCAAGGGCTCGGAGCGCGTCACGTCCTGGGTTTCTGAAGGCGGCGGCGTGTGGCGGGCCGACCTGCCCGCATCGTTCTTCGGCGACTACAACCCGTTTGCCCTCGTCCTCTCGGGCGGATGGCTGCACTACGGCAACTGGCACCACCGCGGCGACGTGTATCTGAATGGCGAGGCCCTCTTCGAGCAGCAGACCGCAGGCGCCGTCCGCAAGACGGCCGGCGCCTGGCACGCCCGCGTCGACGGCGGGACCACGAGCATTCGCATCAACGTGGGCCAGGCCGACCCGAACCGCGACCTCACGGAGATCAACGTCCGCGAGTCCGTCTTCATGCCCGAGACGAGCGGCCTGTCGTACATCACCGTGGAGGGGTTCCACCTGATGCACTCGGCCGAGAACTGGCAGCCGCCGGGCCTGAAGGTGCAGATGGGCCTCATCGGCCCCCGCATGGGCAAACGCTGGATCATCCGCAACTGCCGCATCACGAACGCCCGGTGCGTGGGCATTGTCCTGGGGCACGCGGCGGGGGTGGATTACGCCGACATCGACGCCTTCGGCGACCACGTTATCGCGAACAACGTGATCCGCCGGTGCGGCGAGGCGGGCATCGCCGGCCAGAAGGGCGCCACCCGGTGCGTCATCGCCGGCAACCTCATCGAGGATACCAACTACCGGCGCGAGTTCGGCGGCTGGGAAACCGCCGCCATCAAGTTCCATCAGTCCATCGATACGGTGATCCGCGGCAACCTGATTCGCCGCGTCGGCCACCAGACGCACGGCGCGTTCGGCATCTGGATGGACTGGGCCAACCAGGGTACACGCCTGACCGGCAACATTATCACCGGCACCGAAACCGAGGCCATCTTCCTGGAGATGGACCACGGCCCGATCCTCGTCGACAACAACGTGGTCGTGGGCGGCGGCGTCAAGAGCAACTCCGAGGCCTGCGTCTTCGCCCACAACCTCTTCGTCGACTGCCCGTTCCGTATGGTCTCGGACACGAAGCGCCGATCCGAAATCTACAAGCCGCACTCGCGCGAGGAGGTCGGCCGCAAAGAAGGCGTCCCGCGCGACGACCGGTGGTACAACAACGTCTTCGTTCGCCGCGGCCTCGAAGGCGTGAAGAAGGCCCCGGGGTACGCGTCGGACGCAAACGTTTTCCTCGAAGGTGCCGCGACGAGCGCCTTCGGCGACGCGCGCAGTGTCGTGGACGCCTTCGTGACGGCGCTCGAGATCCGGGACCGCCCGCAGGGCGTCACGATAACGTTTACGATGAACGAGGCGGCCTCGCGTGCCAAAGGGCCGTGGGTCAGCGCCGACCTCATCGGCGTGATGCCGACCGTCGGGCAGACGATCGAGGACCGTGCGGGCAACCCGATTACGGTGGACGCCGACGTCTACGGCCGCAAACGCACGCAGCCGCTGGCCGGCCCGCTGGCCGAGCCGAAGCCGGGCCCAAACACCATCGAACGGACCATCAACGGGCCGGGGAGGTAGCATCGCGGCCCGGCCATCCCAAAAGGCCCTAACATTACAGGCAGCACGAGGAGAAACCGATGACCCGAATGACCCGTCGCGACCTGCTGAAGCGGACCGGCTTGGCGGCCGGCGTTGCCGTCGGGACCGGCCTGGCCGGCGGCCCCATCCTCCTGGCCGGCGAAGCCGAACGCGCCAAACTGGGCGTGGCCGTCGTCGGCTGCGGCGGCATGGGCGGCTACAGCGTAGACCAGGCCTGCCGCGAGCGGCCCGTCGCCCTCGTCGAGGTTGACGAAGGCCGCATCGCCAAGATCATGAACGAGAAGGTCAAGCCGAAACTCGCCCCCGGCGCGCCCGAGCCGAAGGTCTACTACGATTACCGCAAGATGCTGGAGGAGTGCCACAGGGACATTGACGTGGTCCTGGTGGCCACGCCGGACCACAACCACGCGCCGGCGGCGATCCGGGCCATCAACCTGGGCAAGCACGCCTTCTCGCAGAAGCCGCTCGCCCACAACATCCGCGAGTGCTACGAGCTGGCCAAGGCCGCCAAGGCCAAGAAGGTCCACACCCAGATGGGGAACCAGCGGCACTGCGGCGAGGGGTACCGCCGCCTCTGCGAGTACATGGCCGCCGGAGCCATCGGCCAGGTCACCGAGACGCACACCATCCTCGGGCGGAACTTCGGCGGCAGCGGCGGCCGGCCCAAGTCCCAGCCCGTGCCCGAGGGCCTTCACTGGGACGAGTGGCTCGGCCCGGCGCCCTACCGCGATTACCACAAGGGCCTGCATCCGTTCTCATGGCGGTCGTGGCGGGCGTTCGGCACCGGCACGATCGGCGACATGGCCTGTCACCACGTGGACGCGCCGTTCTGGGCGTTGCGGATCGACCTGGCGAAGACGTACACCATCGAGTGCCTGAAGACGAAGGCCGGCAGCGAGGAAATGTGGCCCCAGGACAACATCGTCCGGTTCGACGTGCCGGCACGGGGCAAGTTCGGGCCCGTCAAGGTGTACGTGTACGACCACCAGGGGTTGAAGCCCGACGTCATGAAAGAGACGGAGAAGAAGTACGAGCGGAAGTTCGGCGAGTTCACGCTGTTCGTGGGCGAGAAGGGCCTGATGGGAAGCGACTCGCGCATCATCCCGGAAGACCAGCATAAGGCCTTCCCCACACCGGCGAAGACCATGCCCCGCGCCCACGGCGGGCCCATCGAGGACCTGTACCACGCCATCCGGAACGACGGGACGGCCTGCTCGAACTTCGTGGACGCGGCCGGGCCGCTGACGGCGTTCGTGCTGTCGGGGGCCCTGGCCCAGTTCGCGGGGCCCGGCAAGAAACTGGTGTGGGACGTCGAGAAGATGGCGTGCACGAACGTGCCCGAGATCAACCAGTACGTGCGGCGCAGCTACCGAAAGGGCTGGGAGGTGTAGCGCACCCGCCGAGCCAAAGGCCGGGCGAAACACGGTCGAGTGGCCCCTTGGCGGCCCGGGCTGACGGTAACTTGCACCCGAGCACCGGACGTGAACCCGGACAGGAGGCCCCCATGCCCCGCGTGTCCCGACGCCGGTTCCTGAAATCGCTGGCCTGCACCGGCCTGGCCGCGGCGCTGCCGGGCGCCCGCGCTGCCGCCGCCGCGGAGGGCCGCAAGGCCACGGGATCCGCCAAGCCGAACGTCGTTCTCATCGTCATGGACGACCTGAACGACTACGTGACCGGAATGGGCGGGCACCCCCAGGCCAAGACGCCGAACATGGCCCGGTTGGCGGCCAGCGGCGTCCGCTTCGAGCGGGCCTACAGCAACAACCCCGTGTGCGCGCCGTCGCGTGGGAGTCTCTTTACGGGCATTTACCCGCACACGTCGGGGCTCATCCACTTCGGCAAGTGGTACGAGAACGAGGTGCTCACGAGTAGCCGCACCCTCATGGAGCACTTCCGGGCGAACGGGTACCAGACGCTCGGCACGGGCAAACTGCTGCACCATTGGCGGCCGAATCAATGGGAAACGCACGGCTACCGGCCCAACTACGGCCCGTTCGCCTACGACGGAAAACGCACGGTCGGGCACCCGTCCGTGCCGGAGCCGTTCCGGTCTATCGGGGCCGTGGACGGCTCGTTCGCCCCGCTCTCCGATGTGCCGCGGCTGCCCAAGACGGCGGACGCCCCCGGCCACACCGGCTGGGTCGACAGGCCCCGCTGGGACCAGGTCCGCCACTTGCGGTACGAGGGCCCGGACGACCGCGACCCGATGCCCGACGAGCGGTGCGCGGACTGGGCCGTCGCGCAGATTCGCCGGCTCGCCAACGCGAAGACGGACAAGCCGTTCCTGTTGGGCGTGGGGTTCATCCGGCCGCACACGCCGCTGTACGCCCCGAAGCGCTTTTTCGACATGTATCCGCGCGACGAGATCCAACTGCCCGTCATCCGGCCCGGCGACGCCGACGACACGCATTACCTGGACGTGTACAGCCCCGAGAAGAAAGGCCCCATGCACTTCCGCCGGCTCAAGGAATCGTACCCCACGCTCGAAGAAGGCCTGAGGACCTACGTCCGGGCGTACCTGGCGTGTGTGGCGTTCGTCGACGAACTGGTCGGCCGGGTCGTCGACGCCGTCGACCGCAGCCCCTTCCGCGACAACACCGTTATCCTGATGACGAGCGACCACGGCTACCACATGGGCCAGAAGGATTACCTCTTCAAGAACTCCCTGTGGGAAGAGAGCGGCCGCGTGCCCTTCATCGTTCGGGCCCCGGGCGTGGCGAAGGCCGGCGGCGTGGCGGGGCACCCCGTTTCGCTCATCGATATCTACCCCACGCTCGTCGACCTGTGCGGTCTCGAGGGCGATACCCGCAAGAATGCCCGCGGCGCCCCGCTCGACGGCCACAGCCTCCGCCCGTTCCTCACGGACCCGGAGCACGGCACGTGGGACGGCCCGGACGCCGCCCTCACCGTCATCAAGGCCGACGGCCGGCCCCCCACGAAACCGCACGAGCATCATTACTCCGTCCGCACCCGCCGGTGGCGGTACATCCTGTACAACAACGGCGACGAGGAACTCTACGACCACGATGCCGACCCGCGCGAATGGACGAACCTTGCCGGCGAGGCACGCTGCGCCAAGGTCAAGGCGCGCCTGAAGGCCCAGTTGTTTCGGATGACCGGCAGGCCGACCGTGCCCGACGCCCGTGTGGCCCAGCCGGCTCGCCCGGCCGGGAGCCCGTAGCCCGCCGTGCGTTGCTTCGAAGGGAAAGGCATGACACGATTCCCGTTGACCGCGGTTTGGCGAGTCCTGCGTGCCTTGGTCGTGGCGGTCGGGGCGCTGTTGACCGTGGCGGCCGCCTCGTCGGCCGTTCGAGCCGACGTCCCGGCCCGCATCGGCGGCGGCAACATCGTGGTCCGCCGCGACCTCTCGGAGGCCGAGCGGCAACTCGCGGTCCTCAAGGCCCTCGGCGCCGGCATGTGCCGCATCCCCGTCAGCGAAGGCGCCTACTTCTCGCCGCGCGACAAGCAGCCGCACCCCGAGGCGTGCGATGACCTCATCCTCCTGGCTCACCGCTACGGCGTGACGCCGATGATCCTCTTCGAGTTCTACACCCGCTGGAACGGCACGGTGGGCGGGTACGAGAAGTGGAAAGCCGTTGGCCGGGCATTCGCCGAACGGTTCCGGCCGGAGAGCCCCTGGCTCGTCTCCAACGGTATCCGCGGCTGGGGCGTGTGGCTGTACACGGCCTTCAACGAGCCGACGTGGCAATCGAACAACCCGCAGCCGATTCCCACCGACCAGTACGCCCGCGCCCTGGAAGGCCTCGCCGACGGTGTCCACGCCGCAGGCGCCGACCTCTGCGTCAGCCCCGGCGGATACATCGAAGGCTCGCTGGCGCGCGGCAAATGCCCGTACGTGACGGCGGCCGCCCCGCTCTTTAACGCCGGCAAACTCCACTCGCTCGACATCCACCGCTACTGGGACGTGACGCACATTCCCTGGCAGGGCACGCGGCGGTGGTCGCTCCAAAGCCAGTTCGACGACGTCAAGCGGCAGGCGGGCATCACGGCCGATATCCACTTCCACACGACCGAGATGAACGTCAAGCGGCGCGAGATTCCTGAGGACGAGGCCGCACACGTGTTCCTGACGGCCCTGTGGGATGCCCTCGGCGTCGTCGGCAATCACGGCCAACCCGTCACCCGGTTCGTCATGCCGTGGAACCTTTTCCACCTCGCCGCCAAGGACGAGCATTACGGCCTGTGCGAGGGGCTCGACCCGTGGCAGCCGACCGCCCGCGGCAAGGTGCTGCGGCTCGTGTGCGGCCTGGCCAAGGGGATGGAGTTCACCGCCTGCCGGCCGAAGGGGCACGGCGAGTTTGTCCTCGCGGGCAATGGCCGCACCCTGTGGGTCTGGCAGAACCGCGAGGCCTGGACCGACCGCCCCGGCCACTCGTACGCCGTCAAGGATATCCCGGCCGCCGCCCAAACGCTGGAGGTGTACCGCTGGAACTCGTGGTCCGGCCCGTGGCGCACGCACGACGTGCGCGGCAAACGCACGTTCACCGTCGAGGGCCTCGCCGTGGGCGAGACGTACATGTTCCTCGCCAAGCCGTGAGATGGCCGGGGATCAGGGGACCGAGCACGTGCGGCGTGCCGGCCCGGCCCAACGGGACTCGCCAGTGCCTCGCGCGGCGGGTCTCCGTACCCGCCGCGCTACCCGAACCGCGTGCAGCCTGCCACGCCGTAGCGTATGCGAAGCCGGGCCTGCCTCGGCGTAGCCCGTAGGGCGAAGGCGGACGCCTGACACCTTTCAGCGAGAGGTTCCCCCGTCGCGAGGGTCCCCGGGTCAGCCCCGCCGCCGGTGGGAAAGGCGATGGTGACGTGCGCGGCGGCCTTCGGTCGCGGGTATACTCAAATGCCGCCGGAAGTCACGGGCGCCGCGGAAGACGGCACAAAACAATGTTGACTGGCTCCAGACTTTGCTGCATCATCCTGGGTGGTGTTTCATAACGCCGTTTCCAATGCTTGTGCGCGAGCTTGGCAGCGTGCGCGGAGGCACACGAGTGGCTACAAGCCCGAAACCGAGAGATCACAGAGATCTCCTGCGGATCGATCCCAAGCCGCCAGAGTCGTATCAGCATTTCGCACTGGCTCGATTGACGGCCTATTCAGTGCGCTGGCTTACCTGCTGGGAGATCCCTACCACCTATGAGAACATCAGCGTTCTCAACGCGCGCCTCTTTCCAATCAAGTTCTCGCTGGCCGGTTTCCCCGAAATGCCGGACGCGATGGCAACTAATCGAACCATCCTGCAGATGCGTCCCAAGTACCGCGGTTTCGCTACATCGGACCCGCGGAGGGGTGTCTTTCTAACGGAGAAGGGCCGTCAGGAAGCTGTCAGGGTCCAAGAATCTGTAGGAAGTCCCACTCTTGAAGGAGTGACCGTGGAAAGCGGTGCGGCGGAAGAGGTTCACCTTGAGGAGAAGGCAAGGGGCCGTACGAGAGACCCGGAGCAGATCATTACGCAATGCAAAACCAAGCTGCTGTACCGTCGTTACACAGAAGGCCGCTTTGACGAGACCGATATCGTGCATTTGTTAGGATTGGTTTCCTTGTACGACCATACTCCGCCCTCGGAAGTTCGCAAGGCGTTCCGCCAACTCCGAGCCGACGCAAACGCCCTCTCGGAGGACGGTTTTCTGAAGTTCCTGGATGCCGTTGAAGCACGTTTCTCAGTTTACCTTAACAGACAAGATGCTTAGGGGGGCCAAATGAAGCACAAGACTATCGAGCCGCGAACAGCAGTTCGCGAAGAGCGACGGCAGGCCAATGAGGCTCTTGGAAGAAGTTTCTGTAAAACTCTCGCTGAACTCATAACAAACAGTGACTCCAGCGCGAAAAGGAGGTATCAACTCCCGCACAGTAGCGGCTTGGTTAATCTTATGCTGCAAGTCCCCAAGGGCACACAGTTGGACACTGCGGCGCTCAAAGAGAAACTGAGGGGCGTGTCACGCACCCGAAGGATCACCGTCGATGTGGTTACGTCAAAGGGCCACGGAAGGCAGGCTAGAGAGATCGTGGTAATTGACGAGGCGCAGGGCATGAGCGCTACGGCGCTTGAAACAGCACTGAAGGACATTGCGGGAGATCGCACCCTTTTGGCCGGGGGTGCGGTGGGCCGGAATCTATTTGGACGTGGGCTTTCCGACGTGATGCGTGCACACGAAGGGTCAGAAGTCCAGACTTTTGACGGGACGCAACTGTCTACTGCCAAGGGTAGTTGGACTCCTCGTTGGAAGATTCACCTTACCTTGTGTGAGAAACCTCGGCGCGCAGATTTTAAGAAGACCTTGCTTGTTCCAAGTACTACAGGCACTGCAGTTCGCTTTGTTGGCTCACGCGACAGATTCACCATTCCTGATCCACCTTACATTGTTTCCCGATTAGCCAACTTCTACATGCTGAGGTTGATCGCCTCTGATCCCAATGTGCATCTTGTATTGAGGCAATACCGTGCGGGTGGCAAAGTACTTGAAGATCGCATTACGTACGACTTCCCGGTCGGCTCGGTGATCGAGTCCTTCTCAAGGACCTTTGAGCCAGGAAATGGCTTCGATCCATTAAAAGTGGATTTTCTCCTTGCGCGCTCTGATCAAAAACTGCAGGGCCTTGGCGGGGACAAGGACGCCCGGGAAAATGGCCTGCTGATTGTAGATGAACTCGATGCCGTATACGAACTTACGTTTGTCGATTCTGATTACGAAAAGGCCGAATTCCTTCAGCACATCTTCGGCATCGTTCGCGTTTCGGGTCTTCGAGCGGTCTTGGAAGCGCACCTGAACTCGCCGGATTTCCCCACATCACCTTTGCGCGTGGACCGCGAGGGCTTCAATCGAGACCACGAGTTTAGCAAGGCTCTTCTCACTTTTCTGGCTGACGAATTGCGGCCGTGCTATGAGAAGGAGCGTAAGCGACTCGAACAACAGGAACAGGGCAAACTATCCGACGCCACTCGCAAGAGAATTGACGACGCCTTGAAGCACCTCAACAAGTACTTTCAGAAGATTACGGATTTGGCAGGCACTGGACAGGGAGGAACCATCGACGAAGCCGAGCCACCGTCGGAGGCTGTATGCTTTTTCCCCAAATCTACAAGGCTCATTGTCGGCCGTCCTAGGAGAGGATTCCTTCTGGTAAAGGACAGTATTGTCGCTGATGGCTGCGAAGTAATTGCCAGCGCAACCGAAGGGTTCTTTGTTCAGCCAGACTCTGAAACCATCTATAGGAAAACGACGCCTCGATGGTCGCCGCACCCTAACTTCTTCTGTATTCCGTTCCTGGTCACAGGCTCAGCAGTCGGCCAGCGCGGAATCATAACGGCACTTGTAGGTTGCGCCGGAGGAGAAACGGCCGATGCCACGCTCCGGATTGAAGACGTTCTGGAAGAACCCACGATTGTATTGCCTGAGAACATGGAATTCCGCCCTCAAACTTCAAACGGCCGCCCCAATCGGCGGAATGGGCTCACGCTGTATGTCAATCCTGAGGCTATTTCAGCTGGCCACTACATACGGTTTTCCATCTTGCGGCGCACCGGTGATGTTGAAATGATCGATCACTTGGGAGATGGCGTTCAGCAGCTGCAGGTGAAACTGAATTCCAAGACACATGCTGTTCAGGGCCAGGGTGTTTTCAGGGTGCGCGTGCCGTGGCGCGGCACGGCTTGGAACCAGCGCGCAGTAGTCGAAGCCCGCGTCAAAGTTGGATCGAATCGCATCGTCGTGCAAGGTCACATTCTGCTGGACCAACCAGAAGCAAACGAGGGCGGCTTCTTTAAGGAAGTTAAGTATGGGGATGTCGATGGCCCTCGTCCAAGCGTCTATGCGGCTGGCGTTATCAAGGTTAATATGCATGATCCACTGAACAGAGTTGTGTTCGGTGCTGCGCGAACCGAGCAGGAGGCCCAAAGGATTTTCGACCGCCAGGTTATCGAGAATCGCGCAGCACAGCAGCGCCTCGCCACTGTGCTGCTTGAGGAGGCATCATTTCGCGCGTTAGAGCAGTTGCGTAGTGACAATAAACTGCACATGCCGAAGGATGGCGAAGTTACAGAAATCCACAGGCAGGTGGACAGTTACAAGTTCTCGTCTGCAGTTGATGTCTACCGTGCCCTCGTACGCTAAGGAGGGTTAATGGCACCGAAAGGTGAATTCGTCAAAGACGTGTTGGGCGGCGGTTTGTAGACAGGCTTGCCGTATGGCCGACGCCGTAGACGACCGTTCAGTGTAGCCTTAACCCTCGCGCGAGCGATTTTCAGGTACTTCACGTTGATGTCTGCGCCTGCTGCCTTTCTGCCGTGAAGAACAGCGGCTACTGCTGTCGTCCCGACGCCGAGGAAGGGATCCACGACTAGGTCACCCTTCTCAGTCAAGGCCAGGATGATGCGCTCCGGCAGTTCGATAGGGAACTGGCATGGATGTTCGGTCTTCTCGGGATGCTTGCTCTTGACATTTGGGATAATCCAAACATCCCCTGGGTTTTTGCCTAGAGGATTGCAGGAGTATTGACCCTTTCGTTTCCCTTTATAGGCCCGCTTTCCGGGATACTTCTGAGGGACCCTGACCGCGTCCAAGTTGAAGGTATATCGCTTGCCGACGCTGTACCAAAGAACGGTCTCATGCCGACCCGAGAAACGTTTTCTGCAGTTCAGCCCGTGTTCAAAATGCCAGATGATGCGATTTCTGAGATAGAGCCCGCCGGTTTTCTGATGGTCTGCAAAAAGAGGGTGTAGCACCAAATCTAACGGGACCACTTGGCCGTGGCTGTTGACGTGGTGGCCCACCTGCCAGCAGATACTTCCGCCGGGCTTGAGAATGCGAACGCATTCACCGATAACTCTCTTCTGCAGGTCAAGGTACTCGTCGAGCCCTAGCTTCTTCTCGTACTCTTTGCCAATATTGTATGGGGGCGAAGTTAGCACGAGCTGAGCGGCGCAATCGGGAATCCGCTTCAAGAGTTCCAGACAATCACCTTCGTGAAGCGTTACGTCATTCCTGCGGTCATATCGTTTACGGACTCGCATCGCAGTGAACCCCTGTGCTGAGTACGACTGCGCAGAAGCTTGGTGCGTGCAATAATATATCCGCTGCCTGGGGGGATCTAGGGAAAAGCTTGATTTCTTCTTTGCCCGGAGCGGCGTAGGACAGTAGCCCCGTCCGCACGAGCGGCGTCCGCGACGACCCCCAGAATCCCCCGCCGTCTTTCGCGCCCCGCCGCCGGCGGGTAAACTTCGCGTAAGGCGTAACGACGGTCCAAAGTCCAAAGTTCAAGGTTCAAGGATTCCCGTTCACCGCCCCCGCCGGCCGAACCGAATACACCCGCGCCCGCTGGCGTCTGACTCGGCAGCGTGGCATAATGGAGCGACCGCCCGTCGCATCGGGCGCGAATCGCTGCACCGCCGAGGAGACCCGTCATGCCAAGACGCCGGCTGGGCGCCATCGTTGCGGCACTTCTGGTTGCGGTGGGCGCGGGGCACCTCGCCTCGTGCGACCAGGCGTATTACCGCACCATGGAGGCCATGGGCAAACACAAGCGGCAACTGCTCGTCGAGCGGGTCGAGGCCGCACGCGATGACCAGGAAGCCGCCAAACAGCAGTTCCGCGACGCCCTGGAGCGGTTTACGGCGGTCGTCGAGTTCGAGGGCGGCGACCTCGAGGCCCGCTACCGCGCCCTGCGCGATGACCTCGACGCCAGCGAGGTCAAGGCCGAGGCCGTCCGCAACCGCATCGCCGCCGTCGGCGAGGTGGCCCAGGCCCTCTTCACGGAGTGGGAAGCGGAACTCGACGCCTACACCGACGAGGACCTCCGCCTCTCCAGCGAAATCAAGATGTACGACACCCGCAAACGGTACGCCCAACTGCTGCGGTCGATGAAACGGGCCGAGGCCAAGATGGAGCCCGTGCTGGCGGCCTTCCGCGACCAGGTCCTGTACCTGAAGCACAACCTGAACGCGCGGGCGGTGGCGTCGCTCGAGCAGACGGCCGCCGGCCTGAAACTCGACGTGGCACGCCTCATCGCCGAGATGGAGGCCAGCATCGCCGAGGCCGACGCCTTCATCGAGGCCATGGGCCTCGGGCCGGCCCAGGGGGATTAGGGCTGTACCGCGCCTTGCCGAGCGGTGGCAACCCCGCCCGCCGCGCCATGTCTACGACCCCGGTGCCGCCAGGACGCAGAGCGGACCGGCCACCTCCACGGAATGCCCCGTCGGCGCAAGCGCGCCGGTCGCGGCGTCGATGCGGAAGGTGACGACCGTGCCCGAAGCCTGGTTGGCGGCGAGGAGATACGTGCCGGTGGGGTCGATGCTGAAGTGCCGCGGCCGCTGGCCCAGGGTGGACTGGTGGCCGGCGGGCGTCAGGCGGCCCGTGGCGGTGTCGATGGCGAAGACGGCGATGCTGTCGTGCCCGCGCATGGAGGCGTACACGAACGTGCCCGCGGTGTGGACCTCGATCTCGGCGCCCGAGTTCTTCCCGTCGAAGTCCTTCGGCAGTCCGGCCGCGGTGTGGATGGGCGTGAGCCGGCCGGCGGCC
>Ga0272441_10007934_pt1 | contig 17045 bp, 14 predicted proteins | sample SSMProp6N_FD_193582 | JGI IMG/M metagenome (GOLD analysis project Ga0272441, IMG submission 193582) | Marine sediment archaeal communities from Little Sippewissett salt marsh, Falmouth, MA, United States - SSM-Prop-6N | ecosystem: Environmental > Aquatic > Marine > Wetlands > Sediment ...
TGATCACGCCGCCTAGCAAGGTCGCTTCCCCGCGTGGACCGACCCCCGTATTATTATAACCATCTACCTGAAAGACACCGTCGCGGGCCATGACGATGCCGTGTACATCGATATTATCCGGAGCCCCGGTGCCGATTCTCACGTCACCTTCCCAGGTCACCATCCCGAGCAGGTTTGTCGCCCCGGCTGCGGACGGCGGCACATAACCGGCATCGCCGGGATTGCCCACGGCCGAAGTATAATCGGAATACTGAATATTGTCCGTGATAATAATGTCATCCTCGGCGGACACCGTTACTTCCGTGTCTTCCTGAATCGTACCTTTCAAGCTGGTGACCCGCCCGTTGACATAAATGATCGTGCCCAAATCATCCACCCCATCCGGCAACCCCGTATACACTTCGGTCCCGACACCCACGGTCTGGATCGTTGTCTGATTCGCCCCGGCATCAACAGTGATAATCTTGGTGGTGGCACCTTGGGTGATGGAATAAACCGCATTATTGCTGCCGTCGATCGACATGTCGATCGATGAATTGCCACGGACATAGACACCCCCGGTTAGACTGGTCCCGTTGTTCGAAATGAAAATCCCATCTCCGGTGGTGGTGTCCCCGCCCCGCGCTTGATCGTAAAGGTCGGACTGCGCGACCGATGATTCCAAAACAATTTCGTCAGCGCCTCTCGTAAAACCGCCGTGAAATGTTGGCACATCCCGCGGCGCATTATTATCGGCATCCATCAAAACCGGGGAACCATTATTATAAAACCGGGCCCGGGTATAATTCTGGGTAACGACATTTTCAAAAATCGCACCCGGGTTAAATGCAAAATTATAGCGTTCGTTCGTATGAAGCGGCCCGGCAAAATTCGTCTTGTCTGTGAACCAAACATTATCTCCGCCGTCTTCTGGTTTCATCGTGTGATGATCGGTGAACAAGGCAAATTTGGCGAAATTGTCCCGCTGAACCCTTACCGTAAAATCACCGGCCAAAAAAACCTGCTGGGTGATATCGGCGACCCTGCCCTCCGCCCGCAATTCGTAATTATAAGGGAAATCCCACACATCGGTTGTGATCTCCTGAGGATCCTCTTTCTCGGTAATCGCAATATCAAAGGCATAAAAGCCCTCCCCAAACGAAGTAGCGGACTGAGCATACGTGGCCTTATCTCCGTCCAATGTCAGCAGCTGAACTCCGCTGTCGCGCACGGCCAGGATCAAAAAACCCAAGCCGTCATTCGCCGTGACATATTGTTTAGCTTTGTTCCCAACGACCTGGGGATTGGTCTGATTGACCGTATTCATCATATACATGTTGATCAGTTCATCCAGCTTATTGAATCCTGCCTCGCCGCCGGCTTCGGCCAGGGAAAAGGCCTCGGCCAGCTTTCTCTCGCGGGCCGTGGCATTGTATTCGTTCACGGAACTCAAAACGAAAATACCGCCGAATATGATCAGGACCGTCACGACCATCAGGGCCAAGATCAGCGCTGCACCGTTTCGGTTTTTTATGGGCATGGCACGCCCCCTTTTCAGTTTGAAAACATCCAACATCAATTCCTCAAATAAACATCCAGGGATGCCTGTTGGCTCATCACCCGGTTATTATCCGCCTTGTGTTCAGCGGAGACGGTCATCGTAATGATATTGCCGCTCGAAGTGATCTGAAAATCCGTAATATTTTCCGCGACCAGAACACTTTGAACGAGATTCAACCCTTCGTCCAAAATTTCGCGCCTCAATTCCTGATCGTTATTGAGCAGGTATTCGATGTATTTATACTCCAGGGTTGTACAGTCTTGGTCCTGATCCATGCAGCTCAGGCTGTCGCAACCCCAATTGAGCGGCCCCCCCCAATAGGGAATATCGCCGTTGGTATCGATTAATTTCCCGTCGGTTTCGCAAATGATGGGGATCGAGAACCGGATAATATCGCTGCCGCCCACACCGGTACCATCGAAAACAAACTTTTTATCATCACGGCTCTGACGCAATTCGAACGAAATGCGCTGCAGGGCCTTGCGTAAATCCGCCCTGATCCGCATGTCCGCATCTGTCGTAAACCAACTGGCCTGTCCAGCCGAGAAGATTAAATAGATACCGCCTGTTGCCGCAACGATCAACATGCCGACGATCATCATCTCGACCAACGTAAATCCCCCTCGGCCCCGCCCGCTGCCGGATTTGTTTTTTGCATGAATTTTTTTCCGTTTACTTATCATAGATGTACGTTGTTATTTGGACCGGGGCGTCTAACATCCCGTTGCTATCGGTGTCTTCCCCGCCGTCTATTTGTCCGTTCAAGTTGCTGTCCTGGCCGAAAATGCGGCCATTAGTCGTGCGCCAGCTAACACAAACGTCGATTTTTAACAAATCCGGATCGGTATCGTCTACATAACTTACCCCTTTAGCGTCAATCCCGGTGACATCGAAGGCCACGTCATCAAAGGTTGTTTTGATATTGGCAAAGGTCGTGCTGCGAATCACTGCCAGCCGGCTTTGGGCCGCTTTGACCGCGATCGACATGTTCCGGGAGATCTCATTTAGCTCCATAGAACGCAAATAACCCGCCAGGATGCCGGTGATGCACAGGGCCAATATCCCGACCGCGATCATGAGCTCCGGCAGGGTCATGCCCTGGCGGTTAAATTTTTTTCGGATTATGCTTTGTTTCCGGTTCATAGTTAATTGCTGCCTTTTCTTTACTATATCGATCGCCAATCCTCTGATCTTTTCTTCGTGCGTTCGGTGTTAATTCGGACATATGATTTAAGTCGCTCCGCTCCTTCACCTTCTTCTTTTTCACACCGGTCGTAAAACTCTCGAAAATTTCTTCGAAATTTCCTTCGTGCGACCGGTGTTAATTCGCCCTTACAACTTGCTTCGTCATGCTCTCTGGCGACTTTTTCCTTACACCGAACGCAAACCCTTGAAAATTTCTTCGAAATTTTCGGCGTGCGTTCGGTGTTAATTCGGACATATGATTTAAGTCGCTCCGCTCCTTAAATCATGTCCTCATTAAAAAAGCGGGGACCTGATGAGGCCCCCGCTTCAGTATGTGTGTCTTTCTTCATGAATGCTTATTACGATGGCGGTGTCAGAACACCTCCCGTTGTAACCGTAAAGGTCGTTGTTCCGGATGTCCCGACCGTAACCGGTTCGGCATCGATCGAATAAGAACCCACCCCGAACGTGCAATCATACCAAAAACCGGAGATGGCATCAGCCGTGCTGCTACCACAATATGCCTTGTTAATATAAGGCGGCGTGGCACCGGTCAAATCCGAAACTTCGGTCGGATAATTACCCGAGTTGGCTGTGGCAAACGTCTCAGCCGCTGTTGAGAGTGAACGCAACGTGCTCTTGGCCAATGCATCATTAGCAGATATCCGAGCCCTTAACAGGTTAGGAATCGCAATGGCCGCCAACAGGGCGATGATCGCCACAACGATCATGATTTCAACGAGCGTAAAACCCTTTTGTCTTTTCATTTTCAATTCGCCTCCTTTCCGAACCTGATTAGCTTCAACCGATTGGCTCATCAGGCTTCGAAAAGGAATAAAAAATGATAATGACGGTTCCACCCCTTTTCTCACCTGCTGGCAGCACGGCCGAGCCTGATTCATTAAGTTATTTTATGGTAACATACCTCCTTTCGATGTCAATTCCCTTTTTCGTGTTTTTATCAGCCCCGGGAGATCTCCGGTCCGCCAGAGGCAAATCGCGATTGCCTGCTGACGGACCGGCGTGGCGGACATGTTGTTCCGCCGGGGGCCAAAATAAAAAACCTATTCTCCATCCGAAGAATAGGCTCCAAGTCCGTCTTGTGAACGGCTTCTTGATGGCAACTGGCTATCCCGATGGACACCATCGGGACCCTGTAGCTTTGTGCCCCATCCTTACGAATGGTTTACCTTTTTCATCAATATGTTTTTTCTACCCCAAGTATACAATTCGCTTTCTGTTTTTGTCAAGCTGTTCTCAGGCTCGGGCCCAAAGGCCCATACGAACACCGGCTTTAATTTCTTTTACCGTCGGATTTAATACGATTGGTCAATCCGAGGATTTTCATTTGAAGGCTTTTATTTTCTTCTCTAAGGATCCGCAGATAATCCCGCAATTCCGTTTCTTCATTTTCAAATTCCATGGATTCGCTCGGATAGCGGGCCTTGACCGCTGACAAGGAGCTCAGCAGGATATCCCGTTGCAGCATCAAATCCTCAATCTCTGTTTCCAGGCGATCACCGATGATCCCCTCCCGGGCCGCGATCTGTTCATGAAGTTTTTTAAGACGCATCTGCTCACGGACCAATTTCTTTTGTCCGTCATTTAAAGATTCCAACTCTTCCCGCATCTGTTTTTGGCGCTCTTTCAGGGGCCCCAGTCCGGCATTCATTTCCTTCAACTGTCCGGTCAGGGCCTCAATCTGATTTTGTATACCCTGGACCTCCTGCTGTTGCTCCCGGACCTCGCGCAAGACCTCGTTTTCCCTACGCTGAATCCGGGCGGCCTGGATCCGCTGGGCCTTCTTTCGGGCCGATTTTGATTGGCTCGTCAATTTCCGGATTTTCTGGTCAAGCTCATTGCGCTGCCGGGCAAGATCTCGGGCAATGCGGTTATCTTCCTCCATCCGGGCACGGATCTCCTCTTGGCGTTGCGTCATTTTCATGATGGAATCGTTTAATTTCTGAATCTCGCCTTCCAGGGCTAATTTCTCTCCTAAACCGCCGCGGACTTCCTGGATAATAGCCAAGGCATCCTGCAATCCCACCCGTCTTTGCTGAAGCAAATCGATCTTTTGATTCATTAATTCCTTCAAATTCCGCAAGCGCTTATCATGATCATTGGCCTCGGCCAAAATCAGCTTTCGGGCTTCACCCACCCCAGCAAAACTGTTCTGTAGTTCATCCCGGTACCAACGGTACTGATCGATTTCATCATTGAGTTGCTGGATCCGGTTTTCCCGCTCTTTTACCAACCAAACCGAGCGGTCCTGCATGCCCTGCACTTCGGTTCGAATCTCCTCCAGCTTCTGTTCAGCCCGGCTCAACTCCTGATTCAAGACCTTGGTCTCTTCGGCATAAATCTTTTTCTCGCGGTCAAAGGCCCCCAAGTCCTGCTTCAAAAGCGGGATCTGCCCTTCGAGATCATCATAGCGTTCCCGGGCCTCTTCCATCTCGTGACGCATGCGTTTCTTTTCCTCTCTAATAATCAGCAACCGGTAATCCGGGTCCGCCTCTTTGGCCTCCAGATTAAATTCCTGGATCTGATTGGTCACCCAGGCCACCTCATTACGCAAAATATCCCAGCGTTGCTGTTCCTTCTGCAACGCATCCAGCAGGCGACGTTTCTGTTTAGTCAGCATGGTCACCGTGTATTCCGTATTCATCAATTTCCGACGCCAAAGCGAAGATTCGCGGGAGTCGAAAGTAAGATAATCAAGGGCGTCCCGCTTGGCTTCCATCAGGGCGGCCTTCTTTTCCGCCAGGATATCCATCTCATCCTTAGCATGCATAATATTCTGACGCAATACCCGGTTCCGCTCTTCCAATTTCCGATTTTCCTCGGTCAGCCCCAGAACTTCCTGCTGAAGGGCCCATAAACTGAAATCCAGGTACTCATCCGTTGTGGCCGGTTTCGCAGCCCGTGCCGGGGATGATCCGGCCAACAAACAGCAACACACCCATGCCGCCGTCCATAAACCCAATCCCGAATAGGTAATCCAGTGTCGTTTCATCATAGAATTTGTGTGATCGAAATGATCGGTAAAAACAGAGAGATAACGATAAATCCCACCACAATACCCAAAAAACCGATGATGACCGGCTCGATGATACTGGTCAACCCGTTAACAATGGTATCGACCTGGTCATCGTAGAATTCCGCGATCTTGGTTAACATCTTTTCCAACTGGCCGGATTTTTCACCGATGGAAATCATGCGCGTCACCATGGACGGGAAAACCCCGCTTTTCACCAGCGGGGCAGATACACTCTCGCCCTCCCGGACATTTGTTTTAACATTTTGAATAACAAGCTCTAAAACGCGGTTACCGCAGGTCTTGCCCACGATATCCAGGGATTCCAGGATCGGAACGCCGGTCTGAAGCAAGGTCGCCAGTGTCCGGCTGAAACGGCTGATGGCCACTTTACGGATGAGATCCCCGAACAGCGGAATCTTTAATATCATTCGATCGATCCCCAGGCGTCCTTTATCCGTTTTGTAAATGCGGGACATGATAAAACCAGCCAGGATGATGGCTCCGATGATATAAAGTAAGGTATTTTGCACAAACTCACTGGTCTGAATCAGCATTTGCGTCATCATCGGCAGTTCCCGGTCAAAGGAGTCATAGATCGAGGCAAAGGTCGGAACAACCTTAACCAATAAGATGGTTGTAATAATGATCGCCATGCTCACAACCACGGCCGGATAGATCATGGCGGATTTAACCTTGCGCCGTAGTTTGATGGTCTTTTCCATATAGGTCGCCACACGGTCAAGGATCGCGCTCAGAACACCACCGGTTTCACCGACTCGGATCATATTCACAAATAACGTGTCAAAGGCCTTGGGATGTTTGGCAAAGGAATTCGAAAGACTGTTCCCCATCTGGATATCGTCCCGGACCGCAATGATCACGCTTTTAAAATAGGGATGCGTCACCTGTTCCTGCAGGGCATCCAAGGCCTGGAGAATCGGGATGCCGGCATCGATCATGGTCGCCAGCTGCCGGGTAAAAATGACAAGATCATCCGGTTTAACGCGTTTGCGGCTAAACGACATCTTAGCCAAGCTGGATTCCTTAACCGGTTCAACGGATATAATGGTCAGATTCCGTTTGCGGAGTTCTTCAATAACCGCGGATTCCTTCTCGGCGGTTATTTTACCCGAAACGTTTTTGGAATTTTGATCTTTAGCGACATATTTATAAGTCGGCATATCCGTTCTCCCTAAAACTCCAAAAAATGGTTTATAAAGGAATAAAAACCCTTGAAAATAATTTTAGCATGCTCTGTGACAACACAAAATCCTTTATGAACTTTCTTTCTAAACGCGCATATTTTTACTCTTTTGAAGTGACGCGAAAGACCTCGTTTAGGGTCGTCTGGCCGCTGGCAAACTTTTCCATGATATCATCCCGCAGAATAACCATCCCCTTCTTCTGCTGGGCGTATTCCTTGATATCGTCGGCGGATTGTCCCCGGATCAGCATTTCCCGCACCCGATCATCCACCTCCAGAATTTCGGTAACACCCAAACGGCCATAATATCCGGTCTGGCGGCAATAATCGCATCCCTTGCCTTCGTAAAAGACCGTATTGGGCTTAAATTTATACTCCAATCGATCCAGGACCTCTTTGGGAATCGTCACTTTTTTCTTACAACGCGGACATATCTTACGGCACAGACGCTGGGCACAAACCTGTATGAGACTGGAGGCCACCAAAAAGGCCTCGACCCCCATATCCACCAACCGGGTCAGGGCCCCGGCCGCATCATTGGTATGCAGAGTAGCAAAAACCAGTTGTCCGGTTAAGGAAGCCTTGATGGCGATATCCGCGGTTTCAAAATCGCGGATCTCCCCGACCATGACAATATCCGGGCTTTGACGCAAAATCGCGCGCAGGCCCGAGGCAAAGGTCAATCCGATCTCGGGACGGACCTGGATTTGCGTCAGACCCTCGATGAGATATTCAACCGGGTCTTCAACCGTAATAATGTTCTTGTCGACGGTATTCAGATCATTAATGACCGAATAAAGGGTCGTTGATTTCCCGCTGCCGGTGGGCCCGGTCACCAGGATCATGCCGAACGGAGCATGAATCCCCCGTTTAAGAATCTCCGTGGAACCTCCCGAAAACCCCAGGCCGTCCAATCCGATGCTCAGGTTCTTTTTATCCAAAATGCGCATGACGATCTTTTGTCCGAACGTGGTCGGCAATAACGACACCCGAAAATCCACCTCTTTGCCCGCCACCTTCATCTTAAAACGGCCGTCCTGAGGCACCCGAACCGCCGTGATGTCCAGCCGCGACATGATCTTGACCCGGACGATCACCGCGTTTTGATTATCTTTGGGAATGTTCAAAATATCCCGTAAAACACCGTCGATCCGATAGCGCACCCGGACACAGTCCGACATCGGCTCCATATGAATATCCGAAGCCCGCTGTTTCAAGGCCTCCTGGATGATCATATTGACCAACCGGATAATCGGGGCCTGCTCGCCCTCATCGGAGGTTAGGGCGTCGCTCGGCCCCAACTCCTGCCCCATCACGACTTCGAGATCCCCGGGGATATCCTTCATGTCTTTAAGCGAATCGGATACCTGCGATCCGTAATATGATTCGATCGCCTTCATGATATCCGATTCCGTACTCATAACCACATCGATATCGCTGCCGGTGATGCTCTTGAGATCATCGATCGCAAAAATATTAAGCGGATCGGCAATGGCGATTGTAATCGTATTCTCCAAATTGGAAAGCGGGATAATCCGATATTGACGGGCGACGCGTTCAGGAATGATGTCTCTCAGGCTAGGATCGATCTTATACTTTTTCAGATTAATAAACGGGACATGCAATTCCTTGACCAACAGGACCATAAGATCTTCTTCGTTGATCAGCCCCTTGGCAATCAAGGCCCGGTCCAGGCTCACGTTCTTCTTTTTTTGATAAATAATCGCATCATCGATATCCTCTTTGCGAATATGCAAGGATTCGATCAGGGTATTAATAATGCGTTCTTTTAAGGTCTCGGCCATAACATGCGTTAACGTTAATTTTCTATGTCTTCATCCGGGGCGGTCACACGCAGGACCTCTTCCAAGCTGGTCAATCCGGACAAGGCCTTTTGCAACCCGTCTTCGCGCATGGTGACCATTCCGGCCGCGCGACCAGCGGCTTTGATCTTCAGTTCGCCCTTGCGGTGCAGGATATGTTCTTTCACATCCGGAGTCAAAATCAGAATTTCAGTGATCCCGATTCGGCCCCGATAACCCGTTTGCAAACAGTATTTACACCCTTTCCCGTGACTCATCTGAATTTTTTTGTTAGAAACCATCTTGTGTAATCCCAGGCGCTGGACCAGTTCATCCGGGAGATCGTATTTTTCCGCACAGCGCTCACAGACCTTACGTACCAGACGCTGACCCATAATGGCCACCACCGAAGAGCAAATTAAAAAAGGCTCAATCCCCATGTTCATCATGCGCACCACCGAACCGGCGGCGGTGGTGGTATGCAATGAACTTAAGACCAAATGCCCGGTCAATGCCGCCTTGACCGCGATATCCAGGGTTTCGGTATCCCGGATCTCTCCGATCATGATAATATCCGGATCCTGCCGCAGGACCGAACGCAAGACGGTTGCGAACGTCAGTCCCAAGGTCGGTCTGACATTGACCTGATTCAATCCGCGCATCTGGTATTCCACCGGATCTTCAACGGTCACGATATTTTTTTCCGGCGAATCCACAAACTTTAATATCGAATACAGGGTGGTGGTCTTGCCGCTGCCCGTCGGCCCGCAAGAAAGGATCATTCCGTGCGGTCGCTGAGAGGCCTGCTTCAACTGCTCCAGCGCTACCGGAGAAAATCCGAGCCGCTCAATATCCAGGATCCCGGCTGATTTGTCCAGGACACGCAAAACGACTTTTTCCCCGTAAGCGGTGGGAAGGACATTGACCCGAAAATCCACTTCCCGGTCGCCGGCCATGATGGTCTTAAAACGGCCATCCTGCGGGATGCGATGTTCAGAAATATCCAGATTCGAGATAATCTTGACCCGTGAGACGATCGGAAGATGTAACGACTTGGCCATCCGGTCAAATTCGCGGATCACGCCGTCCACCCGGTACCGGATCCGCATGGTCTTTTCCATGGGTTCGATGAACACATCACTGGCCTTGGCCAAAACCGCTTGTTGAATAATCCTGTCCGTCAGTTTGATCATCGGGGCTTCCTGCGAAAGGTCCTCGATGGTTTCCTTATCCATGACCGACTCAGCGTCCTTGATCAATTCCAATTCCTCAGCATCCTTAATATCCTTGATGATCTGCGTCAAGGTCTCGCTGGAATCTTGGGAATAATATTGCTCAATGGTCTTTTGAATCTGCGAGGCACGGCCAATAATCGGAGTAATATCCAGACCCGTTAGGGTTTTCACGCTGTCCATGATAAAAATGTTCAGGGGGTCGGCCATGGCCAAGGTCAGGTTATCCCCCATGCGGGATATGGGAATGACGTGATATTTCTCGGCGAAGTCCTGCGGGACCAGATGAATGACTTGCGGATCGATCTTGAGCCGGCTGATGTCAATCAGCGGCAGGCCCAGGCCCTCGCTCAAGATTCGGCTCAAATCCTCTTCATTAATAAGGTTCATGGCGACCAGGATCCTGCTCAACGGTCCGCCGACCCGCTGCTGTTCGTCCAAGGCCCGGTCAAGATCTTCCTTCCGGATCATATGATCCCGCAGCAAGATCTCCATCAGGCGTTCTTTAAAACTGGACATAGCGCGATACCTTTAAGAAAAAAAAGCGGTCTTTACAATGATTTTTATACTTATCATCGTCAGACCAGGATTTAAGAATTCGTGCGATTGATCTTATAATACTTCTCTATGGCTTCTCTGATATCGCTGCCGGTGCTGACGAACGTCTGCACCGAGCAGCCGGTTAAAAGCTCCACGTCTTCGATGGCGTTCACGTTTAATGGATCCGACATAGCTAAGGTCAAACTATTGCCGATCTTGTCAATCGGGATCAGACAAAACCGACGACAAATGTCTTCGGGGACGGAATTGATCACATCTTGATCAATCTCATAATTCGAAAGCGGCAGATAAGGAAATCCGTACTGGCAGGTCAAGGCCCGGGCGATATCCTCTTCGGTCGCAAACTTTAATTGGACCAGGACCTCGCCAAAAAGACCGCCTTTTTCCTTTTGATAGGCCATGGCCATGGCGATCTGCTCCCGGTCAATCACACCCCGCTCTACCAAAAGCTCTCCCAGATGTTTGTTGGTTGCGCGTTTAAATTGTCGCATACGTATACCGTTCTTTTATCTTAAGCGAATTCTTGAATGGACTGCCGATAAGCCATTTAAATTTTACTATACATCAAAATGCGAAACAATATTAAATGTGATTAAAGCGTTGTTGGGTGCAGTTTATACGAGAAATAAGATGATGGCTACCCTTTTCACACCGAACGCAAATCCCGTGAAAAATTTCTCCGAAATTTTTCTGCGTGCATCCGGTGTTAATTCGGACATAGAATTTCTATTCCTCGTTCCAAACGGCAGTCGGATTTCTTCGAAATCCTTTGTGCCGGAACGAGGAATAAATTCGTGCTAAACATTTATGTTCACTTTGTTCCATAAATGATGCACTCATTTACGTTCGCTTCGCTTTTACTCTTTTCTTCTTTTCACACCGGACGCAAATCCCGCGAAAAATTTCTCCGAAATTTTTCTGCGTGCATCCGGTGTTAATTCGGACATATGACTTGCGTTCGCTTCGCTCAGCAAGTCATGTCCTCATTAAAATACTCTTCTCTTTCTACTCAGACTCAGCAACATGCCCATCATAATGATCGATATCAAAAAGGACGAACGGCCATAACTTACCAAAGGCAAAGTCAATCCAACGACCGGGCATAATCCCATGACCATCCCCATATTGATCACGAATTGGAGCGTAAAGATCGTAATAATCCCGATGCATAATTGCATGCCGAAACGGTCTTTAACTTGTTCCGCAATTCGCAATCCGCAAAAAACAATAACAAAAAAGCATAAAAGCAAAAAAACGGTTCCCAGCAGGCCCCACTCTTCCCCAATGACCGAAAAAATAAAATCCGTATGGCGCTCCGGCAAGAAATTCAACTGATTCTGCGTCCCGGCAAGCCAGCCTTTTCCGAAAAGCCTTCCCGAACCGATGGCAATCTTGGCCTGAATAATCGTATACCCCGCTCCCAAAGGGTCAATATTGGGATTCATAAAGACCAACAATCGATCCTTTTGATACGGTTTGAGCACAAACCATCCCAGGGGAGCGCTTAAAAGACACAACAGGAGCATAGAAAAAACATATCGGTATTCCAATCCGCTGATGAACAGCATGACGCCAAAGATCCCGAAAAAAAGCAAAGCCGTGCCCAGGTCGGGTTGCTTGAAAATCAAAAACATCGGTAACAAAGTCATTAATAAAGGAAAGATGAGGTGGCGCCAAAGCGACTGACTGAAGCTCAGATATCGGAAAGAAATGGCGGAACGGCAACCGCTGAAATAACGCGCCAAAGCCAGGATAAAAAATAATTTCGCGAATTCCGAAGGTTGAAAGCTGATCCCGGCGATCGTCAACCAGCGCTGGGCCCCCAGGGCATGCCGTCCGGATATCAAGACCAGGACCAGCAGAAAGAGCATCAGCCCGTAAAGAAAGTAGGCCGCATCATACCACTTATGATAATCAATTCGGCTCACATAAAACATAAGTCCGAAACCGATCAAAGCAATCCACAGCTGGTCATAAAAGATGCGCTCCGATACCCTGGGATTATGGTAAGACGCGCTGTACAACGCCACCAGCCCGGCCGCTACTATCAAAAAAGTAAAAATCCAGATTAATAAACTAATATGTCTTTGCATCTTGTTTTAACTGCTTTCTGTCCGCAGGCCCTGGTTCTCACAAAATCTCTTGCTTACGCAATTCCTGCAACAACTCCTTGCCCAGGCGAACGGAATAATAACTGGAATCCCCGTGCTCCAGAAAGACACAAAAGGCTATTTTGGTCTTTGCGGCAACTTCATATCCGGCAAACCAGGCGTGTTCTTCTTTTCCCGGAACGGACTGGGCTGTCCCGGTCTTGCCCGAAACCCGTAAGCCATCTATGTTGAGATGGCGGGCCGTGCCGGTTGATTCGGCTACCGCCAGACGCAACCCTTTTTGAATGGTTTCATAGACCCCGCGGGCAAGGCCGACATGGCGAATAGTCGAAAACCGCACAATATTCTTTTTTCCAATTTTCCGGATCAGATGCGGCTGAACATCCCGGCCGTTGCGGGCAATCGTGGCCATCAGACGCAACACCTGAAGGGGCGTTACCAACAAATCGCCCTGGCCGATCGATAAATTCAAGGTATCGCCTCGGTACCACCCACGGTTTTCCATCTTCCGTCTCAAGCGGCTGGGGACCATCCCTTCTTCTTCGAACGGCAAGTCAATATGCGTCAAACCGCCAAGGCCGAACATACGGGCGTATTTATGCAGGATGTCAGGGCCCAACAAATCACCGACATTGTAAAAATAAACATTGCAAGAATGATAGATGCCCTCGAGTAGGTTCTGACGCCCGTGAACATGCAGGCAATGAAAACGCCGGTTCCCCAAAGCAAAATAGCCCCGGCAATCAAAGACCGTGTCAGCGCTGATCTTCCCCGTATCCAAACCCGCCATCGCCACAATAGTCTTAAATACCGAACCCGGCGGATACAGTCCTTGGATCGCCCGATTTAATAAAGGATTGCCCTTATCCGTAAAATACCGGCCGACCTCCTTTTGTAACGCAGAACTGGTAAAGGCATTCGGATTGAACGACGGAGAACTGACGAACCCCAAAATTTCGCTGGAATCAAGATCCATGATAATGATCGCCCCCGGACGCTCCCCAAGAACCCGCGCCGCCACTTCCTGGATCCGCTGATCCAGGGTCAGATAGATATCTTCGCCGCTTTCTGGATCCCGCAAACTTAACAATTGGACCTGCCGGCCGCGGTTATCCACCTCAATCTGAATCCCGCCGGGCTTGCCCCTCAAATAATCATCATAATAAGCCTCAACACCCGCATACCCCACCGTACTGGACGGCGTGAATCCGTAATCCCCGATCTCCTCCATGCGCTGAGCCGTGATCTTCCCGACCTGTCCCAAGACATGAGCGCCGACCGTGCCGAAGGGATAATAACGGTTATACGTTTCCTGGATATATAATCCGGGGAAAAGAAATTTATTTTCCTCTATGGTCATGGCGGTCTTTTTATCTACGTCTCGGGCCACCACCACCGGCGCGAACGGTGTCATCCTTTTTAAATCAAATCGCCGCAGAAGATCATCGCGATCCACTTCCAATGTCCGGCTTAAGAAATCAAACAGTCGTTCCTTATCCAAGATATCCTGCGGGATCACCGTAATATCGAATGACAAACGGTTATCCGCCAAGATGACGCCGTTGCGATCATAGATCCGACCCCGGCGTTCTTTGAGCGGAACGATCCTGATCCGGTTGTGCACGCTCAAATTAAAATACCGCTGCCCGCGGATGATCTGGATATAAAAAAGATTAATCCCGACCAACAGGATGGCAGAATAAATAATTATACGGAGTATTTTAATGCGCATTGTTTTAAATAATTAAACACCATTGGGGTGATGGCCGTCGTACAAAGAACCTCCGGCAAAAAAATTTGCCCAAAAACCTCGCTTAACCGCAGAGGCACAAACATGAGCATCAGAAAGCCATGCATATACACGTTGGCGCTGCTGACCAGCAAGACCATCGCGATCCGGAAACTGTGCGAACCCGCCCGGTAGAAATACCATTTAAGAAAAGTGGTCAAATACGCACACATCACAAAAGAAAAAATATGGATGCCAAAGGCATGCACCGCAAAACTGTCCCGAAATAAACCGGCAACGATGGCGGTGAACAAACTGTAACGGATTCCCCGGAAAAGATTAAAAAAAACGACCAATAATAACAGGAGATTGGGTCGCAGCCAGGGTCCGAAAGCAACGGACAGGAGATGCTCGAGAATAAAAGCCATAGCGACGGCAACGGTTATAAAAAAAACTCTTTGCATGAATTGGGACGGGTTTGAAAGAAGACTCCGGGTGACCTGTTTCAGGAGCCCTTTTACTCCGTGATAATAACCAAAACCTCCTCGAGCTGCGAAAGGAAGACTGAGGGTTCGATCAAACAATAGGCAGTATTTTCTCTCTCATCTTTGTGAATCCGAGTGATCTCGCCGATCAAAAGCCCTTCGGGAAAATCCGAGCTTAATTTCGAAGTAATGATTTGATCCTGAACTTCGACATCGGCATTAAACGTGAGATACCTCATCCGGCACAATCCCTGTAACGAACCCGATACCAAACCGATTTCCCGGGACCTCTGATCCAGGGCGGCCACGCTAAAACCGGGATCGGTGATTAAAATTACCTTGGCCGAATCCTGGCTGACCTCCGCGACCTTTCCCACCACACCCAAGGCATTCACAACCGGCAGGCCCACCCGGATCTGATCTTGGCTCCCTTTATCGATCACGATGGAGGCGTTCCATTTGGATGGATCCCGGCCGATCACGTTAGCGGCAACCGAAGAATAGATCAATTCCCGCTTGAGCCCGAGCAAACCTGCCAGGCGGTTATTTTCGCGACTTAATTCTTCCAACCCCACCAATCGCGCCTGGAGCACATTCACCTCGCGACGCAAACGCATATACTCATCAAAGGTGCGGTGATAATAAAGAAATTTCTTCGCCTCTCGCAGAGGAACAAGAATCAGGCGTACCGGCCATGACGCGCCTTTGATAACAGTGTATTTGAGTGGATTTAAAAAAGAGGAGCGGGTAAAAAGCAGACCGAAGGCGACTATAATAATGAAAATATAAGCGAATAATTTGGTCTTAGCCCTGGACACACTAGGATATGGTTTGGCTTAAAAATCGAGCTTGGTTGTGACGATAATCCGGCGCCGCAGCCGCGGGTGCATGTTCAAGGTTTGACCCGTGCCTAAAACAACGGCTGTCAAAGGATCATTGGCGATATGGACAGGCAGACCGGTTTCCTCAGCAATACGTTTATCCAGTCCCCGCAACAAGGCGCCGCCGCCCGCCATGACAATACCGCGGTCGATCAAATCGGCGGCTAATTCGGGTGGGGTATTTTCTAAGGTGATCTTCGACGCATCCACAATCGCCTGGACTGGTTCCTGGAGGGCTTCTCTGATTTCTTCCGAAGTGACCGTAATGGTCTTGGGCAATCCGGCGATCAAATCCCGTCCGCGCACATCCATGACCAATTCTTCTTCCAGGGGATAGGCCGAACCGATACGAATTTTAATTTCTTCGGCGGTGCGTTCACCGATCATAAGATTATACGTTTTCTTCAGATATTCCATAATGGCCGTGTCCATCTCATCTCCCGCTACCCTGATGGATTTGGAATAAACGATCCCGCCCAAAGAAATCACAGCGTATTCCGTGGTCCCGCCACCGATATCAATAATCATATTTCCCGCAGCTTCCTCCACCGGCAGCCCCACACCCACGGCTGCGGCTTTAGGCTCTTCAATCAGATCGACGGCACGCGCCCCCGCCCGTTCGGCCGAATCCTTAACGGCGCGTTTCTCCACTTCGGTAATCCCCGAAGGAATGGCAATAACAATCGCCGGCCGGACCAACACCCGGCGGCGATGAACCTTCTTAATAAAATCTTTCAGCATGGCCTCAGTAATCTCAAAGTCCGAGATCACGCCGTCTTTCATGGGACGGATCGCTACAATATTGCCCGGGGTGCGACCTAACATTTTTTTGGCCTCATCCCCGACCGCCACAACCCGGTTGGTATCCTTTTCCAAAGCAACGACCGAAGGCTCACACAGCACGACTCCTTCCCCTTTGACATAAACCAACGTCGAGCAGGTCCCCAGGTCGATTCCCATATCAAAAGAAAACAGACCCAAAATATAATTAAAAACTTTTTGAATAAATTTAATTAATCTGAGTAACATTTTTGCCTTCTTGGCGTCGGCTGTTAAGCTAATGTGAGAGATTAGTTTACGTTAATATCTAGATATTAACCGAAAAGAAAAATACTGTCAACGATTTTGATATGAATTATAATATTTTAAGCGTTTAACCTCTAATCTTTATCTTCCCCCCCAAACGGCGTAAATCACGGACAAAACCGGGATACGATTTGCTGACACATTCCATGCCCTTTATCCCCACGCCGCATCTCAAACCCAGTACCGCCCACG
>Ga0272441_10007935_pt1 | contig 17043 bp, 13 predicted proteins | sample SSMProp6N_FD_193582 | JGI IMG/M metagenome (GOLD analysis project Ga0272441, IMG submission 193582) | Marine sediment archaeal communities from Little Sippewissett salt marsh, Falmouth, MA, United States - SSM-Prop-6N | ecosystem: Environmental > Aquatic > Marine > Wetlands > Sediment ...
TTGAAGGTGGTGTTATTGAAAGTTGTGATCTCACCGTAGAACTTAACTTGTTCAAATCCAACGTATTCGTTGAAATGAGACTTTAAGAAAAGCACATTCCCATGGAATTCAGCGCCCAAAAAATAAGCATTTTTTCTGAACTCAACATTGTGAAAATTATCATTTTTACCGTTGAAAATAGTGCAACTAAAATCAAGTGTGGCTCGGATGACCGTGTTGGCAAAGTTGATATGTCCCAGTATTTCAGAATGTGTGATTCGTATAGGGGCCGAAACTATCTTCGAAGTTCCATTTATATTTAATGATTTTTCATATTCATCTCGTTTAACCTGTTCTGTTGGCAACACCACCTTGCTCAGATCCAAATCGCCTTCCACTATCACATTCTTGTATTCGACCGGCTCGCCCCGCTCGATCTTAGCCAGTATCTCCTCAGCCTTCACCACCCTGCGCCCTTCGTCCGCCGTCCTTCTCACCCCCTTGAAATTTCGCGCCCCTGCTATTTCTCGATTTCGTCGCCTTCTCCTGCCCTCGAACCTTGCGCCGCCTGCACATTCTCGGGCCCCCCGTTCCCCACTCGGCGCAAAGTCCCCGCCGCCAGACTATCGGGCCCGCTAAATCCCGTCCGGAAAAGATGCCGAACCCGAGGCGCTTGGTCCAAGGCGCCCCCGGTTTCGATTAATCGAAGGTGGCGCCGAGGGGCGAGATCTCCAGAAGGTTTGCGGAATCCGAGCCGGAACGATGTGTCGAAGTGAGGACTCCTGCAAGAATTCTGCTCCATCTCTTCTGCCTTCCGTGTTCCCAAAAGTTAAAATCAAATGGAATTTCCTATAGACAAGTCAATTTAGTTGCATGAACTCAAGAAAATTTGTTCAGGTCGCGTTCGCTATGGGTGTACAACACATGAAACACGTTATCTGCTCGCTCGTTTCCATCTCGCTGATTATCGGCTTGGCATGTGCATCGGACTGGCCTCAGTTCCAGGGGGACGAGACAAACTCAGGCCTCGTCTCAGGAGAGGTCCCAACAGATCCCCAAGTCCTCTGGTCACTCGATCTACATCGAATCGACGTTTCTCCGATCATCTCCTCGGACAAAGTTTACGTCCTTGCCGGAAACGGCACCCTATTCGCCATCGACAAGACGACTGGAGACGCTGCCTGGAAATCCCAGATGGACGGCTGGGTCTTTCAGACATCGACCCCGGCCCTTTGTGGAGATCGGATCTTTGCGGCCACAGATTCTGGATATCTGGCCGCGTTTGACGCCCAAACCGGTGATCTCATCTGGGCACATCACCTCACCGACAAGAGGTTTGAATGTCCCATCACCTGCTTTGATGGGAAAGTCTACCTCGGCGAGGGGAGCGCCTACGGCAGAGGCTCGAAGCGGTACTTCTGTTTCGACGAAGACGGAAGCGAATGCTGGAACCTAACGAGAGTGGCGCGCGGTTACATGTGGTGTGGCGCTTCCATTGCCAAAGATTACCTGATCTTTGGCGAGAACGACGGCTCGATTCTGAGCGTCGATCGAAATACCGGCGACCTTGCAGACGTCTTGGACTTGTCTGACGGATCAAGGATAGACTTTGCAAAGGCTGATTCTGGCCGCATCCGAACCTCAGTCTCTTACAAAGACGGCCACGTCTACACATCTTCCGAATTCTCGGCCGAGAAGGGTTACGCCTGGAAGATCGGTTTCGATGAAATTAACGGGACCTTTGAAAACCGCGGCTGGAGTTCATCCGTTGGTTTTAGCACCTCAACTCCCGCAATTTACGGCGATAGAGTATACCTTGGCGTTGGCGAGCACGGTTATCCTGGAGCTTTGGCCTGCCTGGACGACTCGACCGGTGAGGTTATCTGGTCCTATCCGGTGGACGCCGGCGTGAAGTCTTCGCCAGTAATCTTTACGGCAGGAGAAAATCCCAGAATCGTTTTCACCGCCGCCAAGGTCAACGGCTCAGCCTACTGCATCGAGGACGCAGGATCCGAGCCTCGGCTTGTCTGGCGATTCGATCCGCCGGATGATGGCTACATCCTCGCCGGAGCCGCAGTCTCGGAAGGGCGCGTCTACTTCGGAACCGAGAAGGGGCTCCTTTACTGCCTTTCTGCCGAAGCCCGACCCAGGCCGTCTGAAGATGCAACGGTCCAAATTACAACAGTCCAAACCACAACGCAACCGTCCAAATCGCCGATGATCCAGACAGAAACGACTGGAGGATCTATTCTATGAAACTCAAACGCTCGCTTGGATTAGTCACGATCTATCTGATCTTGATGATCTTGATCGTGCCTGTTTTCTGCACTGACGCTCCGGATTTCGATCTCCAAAAGGAGGGGGACTTGGGTTGGCACCAGTTCCATCTCGACCCTCAACATACCGGTGCATCTTCCTCGCCTGCGCCGAAGACCAACGAGACCGCCTGGGTCAGCGAGGAGATCGGCGCCCAGGCAGGATCGTCAGTCACAGTTGCCGAAGGCAAGGTCTTTGTAAACTGCATGGACACCCTGGTCTGCCTGGATCAGTTCTCTGGCGAGACCCTCTGGTGCGCGCCATTTGAGAAGAACTGTGACGTCTGTTGCTCCTGGCACACGCCAGTCTTTCACGATAGCAAGGTCTTCTTCACAGGGATGGAGACCGTCTGTCTGGACGCGACCGACGGCCAAGAAATCTGGAGATTCGCCCCGCCCACAAACAGGGGCGCGGTGGACGGAAGCCCGGTCGTTGTGGGCGGGAAGGTGATAGTGGGCGACTGGGATGGCAATCACTATTACTGCCTGAATGAATCCTCCGGAAACGAGATCTGGAACTTTTCGGTCGAAGGATCGGCTCAGTCCACGCCTGCCGTCTCTGACGGCAAAGTGGTATTTGGGGCCTGGGAATGGGGCCTTGGCGGCAACATTTACTGCATAGATTTCAATGAGGGCTCAAAGATCTGGTCCCTCCAAACTGAAAACTCGCCAGCAGGATCGGCATCGATTCAAGACGGCACGGTCTACATGTCAACCTACAACTTCAACGGCAACGGCGACCTTCTGGCGCTCTCCCTCCTGGACGGATCGATTCTCTGGAGAAAAGAGATCTCGCCAACCAATTCTGTGCCTACCCTTGCAGAAAGCAAGGTCTACGTGTGTGGTGGCGTTGAAGGCTTCAGCCATTCCAAGACCTACTGCTTCGATGCTGCTTCAGGCGATCTAATCTGGGAGACAAACGAGGCCGACAAGATCGGCGACTGGAGATGTTCTGTGGCCCATGCTGATGGAATCGTCTTTGTGGGCAAGCCCAACTTCGAAGATTTCGGCGGAACCGTTGCCCTCGATGCTGACACCGGCAATGTTGTCTGGAGCTATCCTGAAGGCGGATCTTCCCCTGCCGTTGCTGGCGGGATGATCTTTGCCGTCGGCGGAGGAAAGGTTTGGGCCTTCGGAGATTCGAGACCTGAGGAGGTCGTATCGTGATCAAGCGACATATATTCACCATACTTGTCTTTATTGTCATAGTCTTACAGCCAGCCTGCGCAGACTACCTGACGTTTCACGCAGACGACAAAAGAACCGGTAACGTGAGCGGGACCGGCCCTATCAGTCCCGACGTTCTTTGGAGCGAAAAATTGACCCCTAAAGGTTACATCGGCGGCGGCGCTGTCGTTTACGAGGGCAGAGCCTACGCTTCCACTTGGCCTGACATGAGCTACAAGGGCGAGCAGGCACTCTGTTGCTTGGACGCTGCAGACGGATCGATCCTGTGGCTGAACCCCATCGGGGGAAAGGGCAGTGTGTCAACCCCTGCGGTTCAGGACAATCTCGTCTTTGCAGGCTCCTGGACCGGCGATCTGTACTGCCTCAATGCTGCCACCGGTGACACTCTCTGGAACAGAACCCTGGAAAACGACCCTCAGTGGTGGGGCCTGGCTTCATCACCCTTGGTGATTGATGACGAAATATTCGTGACCACCTTTTCAGATGGAACTTTGCACGTCTTGGACTTCGAAGGAAACGAGCTTTGGAACCTTTCAACAGGCAAGATCGACCCTTACACGTCACCTGCCGGAGATTATGAAGGAGGCAGGGTCTACTTTGCCGGAGGCGATCCTGCGCTCTACTGCGTGGAGAGATCGTCCTTTGACCTTCTCTGGACGTTCCCCGCAAACGACCCCATAACCTCGACACCCGCGGTCGAAAACGGCAAAGTCTACTTCGCAACGAGGGAGAAACTCTACGCGTTGGACGCAACCTCTGGGATTAAGATTTGGGAAACGCCACTCAAGGGCACCATATCGTCGCCCGCCATCTCTTGTGGCCGAGTCTACATCGGGACAGAAAACGCCACACTCAATTGTTTCAATGCCTCGGACGGATCTCTCATCTGGAGCGCAAAGGTCGATAGCTCAGTCAAGTCTTCGCCACTGGTCGTCGAAGACAAAGTCTATTTCGGGACTCGCAACGGCGCAGTCTGCGCTCTTGGTGCACCGGACGGCTCCGAGGTTTGGACCTACGAAACAGGGGCTTACATGATGTCTTCGCCCTCGTTTTCGGATGGCGTTCTTTACATCGGCTCAGACGACGGCCGCCTTTACGCCTTTGGAAAAGAACGATCCTGTGTGATCTTCGAGGGCGAAGTCCTCTTAGGAAGTGGCAGTTTCAACGTATCTGCAAACGACGGCGAGGTCTATTCAATCGATGAAAGGAGCGCCCTTGGCGCGCTCAAAAAGGCTTCAGAAACCGGCGGGTTCTACTTTGGCATAGACGACTCACTCTCGGATGATTACGGCCTTCTGGTAAAATCGATCGATGACATCGAACCTGGGGTCGGCGAGATCTGGAATTACTGGGTGAACTATCCAGAGGAATCCATGCCCTCGTTAAGTCCAGACCGTTTCCGCCTGGAGGATGGAGACGTCGTGACCTTCTATCTTGGAAATCGGGGCAAAAATCCAGAAGATTCGCTTCGAATCGAGATAAAGACGGCATGGGAGTGAAGAAACTTTGTACGGTCATCAATGCAAAAGCACAAGATCAAGGAGCGTCCTCGCGTCTAGAATGAGCGGATCGAGGCTTTTGGCCTTTCTCATTCTCGTTTTCGTGATGGTCAGTCCTGTTCTTGGAACTGAGCAGATCTGGGACGGTGACGTTCTTCTCACGAGGGGCGAAGTTAACGTCACCGGGACAGATGGCGAAGTTCACGCCGTCGATGGAAAGTCGGCTCTGGGGGCCCTCATCAAAGCTTCAGAAACTGGCGGGTTTGAACTTGGCTTGGACGCGTCTCTTTGGGACATTTGGGGCCCCGTTGTGGAGTCAATCGGAGGGATAGGTGCCGAAGATAACCGATCCTGGAGGTACCAGGTGAATTATCCAGATGATGCTGTGCCTCTCGTCGGCCCTGACCTTTTCGAGCTAGAAGACGGCGACAAAGTCACATTCTACCTGGGAGATCGGCGCGCTCTGCCCAACAGGTCGCCCCGAGTGAACTTTACGGCGAAAGTCGTGATGATGCGACCCGAGGTTCTCATCATATCTGCAGAAAACCACGCCGTAATCAACGAAGCTGCTAAAGGCGGCGTCCTGAGCGTTACATTGACCTTCCAGGACGACTTTCCAGCAAACTTCTCTGGATACGACCTGATATTCCTGGAGATGATCGGGGCCGAGACCGCCCAGTTTTTGACGCCGCTCCTCGAAGAGCCAAAGCGAAGACACGTTCCTATAATTGCGATTCATTCTTCGGGATACGATGTCCTCCTTGGGAACGTTGATATGGAAAACCACACCGTGATCGAGGACTACTGGAACTACGGCGGACAAGAGAACATGGAACTGCTCTTTTCATACCTTGGAGCAAACTTTTGCGACCTTGACGTGCCGACGAAAGATCCCATCCCAACTCCAGATGAGTACATCAGCCATCCCGATTCTCCAGACCTGTTTCTCAACACCACGTCTTATCTTGAATGGTACAAAAACAACTCTGGGCACAGATACGACGAGGCTGCGCCCACCATCGGGATAATGAACCTGGCAAGCGACCCGGTAGCGTCACCATTGAGAGTCAGTTTGGTCCGGGCCCTGGAAGATAAAGGCGCCAACGTCATCGACATCGGTTTTTCCAACACCACCTCGATGAAGAATCTCTTCATGCCAGAGGGGGAATCGATCATTGAGGTCGTGATATTGACCAAGCCTTTCAGGCTGAATTATGGCGATCCTGATGAGGGAATACGCGACCTAGAAGAGCTGAACGTTCCCGTGCTCAGCGGGATGAAGCTTTGGTACCAAAGCCCCGAAGAGTGGAGAGATGCGACGGGGATCTATTCTACTGAAATCTATTTCAAGCTCGCCATGCCCGAGATGGATGGCGTGATCGAACCGATCGTAGTTGCAGGAAGGACCGATGAAGGGATCTTCGAGCCCATTTCCACTCAGATCGACTGGCTTTCTGAAAGGGCCATCGCCTGGGCAAATCTTGGACGAAAGCCAAACGTGGAGAAGAAGGCGGCCATAATCTACTACAACCACGGCGGTGGGAAAGACAATTTGGGCGCCACTTACATCAACGTTCCGAGAAGTCTCCAGGTTATTTTAGACGAGCTGAACGAGTCTGGCTACCTCGTAGAAGGGACCATCCCCAACGAGCGAGATCTGGTCGACTTGATGGCCCATGAAGGTACGAACGTTGGAACCTGGGCGCCGGGCGAGCTAGAAAGAATGGTTGCGGCAGGGAACGCAACTTTGCTCCCGACAGAAGATTATGTCGAATGGTTCGAGAAGATCGACCCGATCATGCAAAAGGAGGTGACAGATCGATGGGGGCCTGCTCCCGGCGAGATCATGGTCTACGAAAACGAGAGTGGCAAGTATTTCGTGATCCCGAAGCTTTCCTTTGGGAACGTAATCTTAGCACCTCAGCCCACAAGAGGGTGGCTTCAGAACAACACGGTACTCTATCACAGAAAGGACATTCCGCCCCATCATCAGTACATCGCGTTCTACTTCTGGCTCAAAGAAGGGTTTGATGCGGATTTCATAGTTCATATGGGAAAGCACGGCACGCAGGAGTGGACCCCCGGCAAAGAAAGCGGCATATCTTCTGACAGGTGCTGGCCTGGCGTTTTGATCCAGGACCTGCCAGTGATTTATCCCTACATCGTAGACAACATAGCCGAAGGAAGCCAGGCCAAGAGAAGAGGCGATGCTGTGATGATAACTCACCTCACGCCGCCAATAGTGGCCTCTGGTCTTTACGGCAACTTCACAAATCTGGCAGATACCACCTTCAACTACAACGAGGTTGAAAACGCCACGGTGAAAGAACTTTACAAAGAAGAAATCATAGCCGGTTGTCTGGAGATGCACCTTGATGAAGACCTGGAAGTGAACTTGACAGAGCTGGTCTTGGATCCTGTGAAGTTCGACGAGTTCGTGGACATGCTTGAGCATTACCTCTACGACCTGAAAAACGAGTTCATGCCTTATGGGCTTCACACCTTTGCCACGCCAATGGAGGGCGATTGCCTCGTAGAGATGACTGAGTCGATGTTAGGCCAAGGATACCAAAGAGAGGTTGCCTTGATGATCTCTTATGAGGATTATCCCAACCCGTCTCGTTTGAATAAGGAAAGAGAGCTGGAGAACGTCTCAAAGGCGCTTTTGAGAGCGATTTTGTTCAACGAAACCACGCCCAAAAAGGCTCAAGCTCTGATATTTGGATCTTTAACATTTGGATATGACCCAAAAACCTCTGTGAACGAGACTTACAAGAACGAAACTTTGGTGGAAGAGAGCTTCGATGAAGACGTTTTCGAGAACGAGTCTCTCGTATCCGAGAACCTGACCTCTTATCTCGACCTCGCTTTGGTATATGCATCCGGTCTTGGGGCTTGTACCAAAGAAGCCGAGAGGTTCATCAACGCTTCGGCCTCAAAATATACGCCACCTTCGCCAGCTGACGACCCCATAAGGGATCCTGAAGTTCTGCCGACTGGAAGGAACTTCCATTCGATAAGTCCAAGGAAAGTCCCCACGCCTGCAGCCTGGGTGGCGGGCCAATCCTTGGCAGATGACTTGATAGAACAGTACCGAGCCGATAACAATGGTACTTATCCAGAGAAGATGGGCGTAATACTTTGGGCCTGGGCCATGACCGATCACGGAGTCGTCGAGTCAGAGATTCTTCATCTGGTGGGCGCAAAGCCTGTCTGGGACTCTTACGGAGGGGTCTGTGATGTGAAACTGGTGCCGATTTCTGAGTTGGGCAGGCCCAGGATCGACGTTCTGGTGGTGCCTTCAGGACTCGATCGGGACCTGTTTCCAGAGAAGTTGAAGCTCATAGACAAGGCCATAAGGCTTGCCAGAAACGACACCGATGACCTTTACCCAAACTACGTGAAGGAGAACTCAATAGAGATCGAAGACGCCTTGATGGCAACAGGAAACTATTCTGAAGAGGATGCAAAATACTTATCCACATCCAGGATATTTCTAGAAGCTGCAGGAACCTACGGCCCAAATCTCGACAGCGCAGTTGCTGCAAGCGATACCTGGGAAGAGGATTCGAAACTTGGCAACCTTTTCATCGACAGGATGTCTTACATCTACGGCGACGGTGTCTGGGGGAGCAAAACCACTTCTGGAAAAGTCTACAACGACGAGGTCCAAACGGAAGTCTACAAGCTAAACCTGGCCGAAGTGGATGCAGTCTCTCATCACACGAACTCTAACCTTTACGGTTTCATAGACAACGATGACGTGTTCCAGTATGTCGGCGGGCTAGGAATGGCGGTCAGAACCGTGACTGGCGAAACCCCGCCAATGTACGTGACCGACGTTAGAAATCCCAATCTGCCAAAGGTGGAATCGCTCCACGACTTTTTCTCAAAAGAGCTTAGAACCCGGTACTACAACCCCAAATGGATCGAAGGTATGAAGTCAGAGGGCTATTCTGGAGCAAGAGAGATGGACAAATTCGTGGAGTATCTTTGGGGCTGGGAGACCACGGTTCCAGATCTCGTGACAGAGACCACTTGGAACGAAGTTTACGACGTCTACGTGAACGACAAGTACGACATGGGCTTAGAGGAGTTCTTCGACCAGAACAACCCTTACGCGTTCCAGGTCATGTCTGCAAGGATGCTTGAGACGTCTCGAAAAGAAAGGTGGCACCCGACTGAAGAGGTGAAGCAGGAGCTTGCAGAGAGGTTTGAAAAGTCCGAGATGGAGTACGGGGTTACCTGTTGTCACCACACCTGCGGAAACATCTTTCTCAGAGAGTACATGGAAGGCGTCCTCACGGGCACCGAGCCTGAAAAGTCGAGCAGCTCAGGAAAAGGCGGCGGCGCCAGCCGTCATCCATATGTCAAAGAGACCGGATCTGGCACCACAAACCAGACACAATCGTCGGGAGTTGGCAAAACCAGCCCAGAAAAGCCTGCTAAAGATGTCGAGTCGGCTGAAGGAGAGGTCTCTGGGTTCGTGATGGAAAGCTTGGATATCCCAAGCAAGATGCCCTCGATATCTGGCGCGCCCTTGATGGGGATCCTGCTGGTGCTCTTTATCCTGATCGTGATCGGCGCGGGGTTCAGGCGAAGGTGAGGGGCGGAAATCCCCTCATCTCACCCTCGAATCTGACGGATGGTCGGGGATTTCCATCGTATAGGCATCGGATCACAGCTTCTTGCGTATAGCTGGGAGTCGTTTGTTTGCTGATGGCAATAAGATCATTTGACTTGAGACCTTTGAAGGCAATCAGCAGATAATCAGCTTCTACTTGAAGAATGGCCGGTCTTTAATCGGGACGCAGAAAGGTGAGACGAACGGTTTCATAAGAGTGTTCTTCGAGAAGAGGGCATAACACCATGTGCTCGGACAAGAATTCGGCAACTTTAGCCACAAGCAACAAATACAGGAAACTTTATGCTCGCTGAAAACATGAGAAATAATAAAAGGAGAACTCATCCTGATAAGCTCTTCGTTATCCGGGAATGACAGAAAAGAACGGGAACGCTTGGAAAAATGATAGAAGATTTGGTTTTCCAGTCTGGATATTTGGGACTTTTTATCATTAGTTTTTTAGCAGCGACATTAGTTCCCCTTGGTTCTGAAATTTTTGTTACAATTATGGTCCTTTCTGGCTATAATGCATGGTTTATTTTTGCAGTTGCAACCACAGGCAACGTTCTTGGTGCTGCAATAAATTACTATGTTGGCAAGTTAGGAACAAATTTCATACTATCAAATTATATTCAAGTAGATTTCAAGAAACGGCAAAAAGCTGAAAAAGTATACCAAAAATGGGGGTCTCCAATTTTATTCTTTTCATGGACTCCAATAGTGGGAGATCCATTGACATTAGTCGCAGGGGGTTTCAACCTTAATTTTTATATTTTCATATTTTGGGTCACTTTAGGAAAGGCTTTTCGATATTTTTTTGTTATTACTACTGCCGAAACTTTTGTAAATGTCATCTAACGAGAATCTTAATGAAATTCTCGAGGTCGGGATCTGCAAGCCAGCGCCTCCCAGGCCCTGCCAGACGTTGGCGGAAGCTCCCGCCTCATCTTCCTCAGCTGACTCGCCCACCCGTCGACTGCCAAGCCCCCCTACTCCAAAGCAGACGGCATCCCGCGAGCCAAGGTCGGCCAGAAGACGTGACTCTGGTAGGCGGAAAGGCGGCGCCGAAAGGAGACGCCCACCTGAAAACACCCATACCTCAGGGTCGACGCCCTCGATAGTACTGGGCCCTCACGCCACTGATCCCAGAGTGGATATATACTAAAACCGGCCTATGTTAAGCTTGATGAGGTCTTTGAGCTATCGAGTCTTGCTCAAAAAAGAGCCAGAAGGATGCTACAGCGCCGTCGTGCCCACCCTTCCCGGATGCGCAACTTTTGGGGAGACGATAGAAGAAGCAATCGAGATGGCAAAGGAGGCAATCGAAGCCTACGTCGAAAGCCTCTTGGCCCGGGGTGAAGAAGTTCCCACCGAGGAGGATACTCTGGAATACACCCTGACGATTGAGGCACATGCCTAAGCTTCCCACCATCTCTCCTGAGAAACTGGCGAGGGTGCTGGAAAGGTCCGGCTTTCTGCTGGACAGGATCAAAGGAAGCCATCACGTCTATCATAACCCCCAGACCCAAAAAACGGTGGTAATCCCATTCCATGGCAAAGATCTTCCGAAGGGCATCTTGAACGAGATCCTGAAACAGGCGGGCATAACCAGGGAAGATCTGGCCGAGCTGTTGTAGAGTCGCAGGACTTTTCATGAACTGGTACGGGCCTTATTGATGTAGACCCGGCCATTTTCCGCCTCCTCTTTTCCCTCTGTGGGCTCGCCTGGGCCGAAAGAGTAATGCCCAAGGCCTTTTGGCCACGCGGCAGAAAAGAGCACGGTGTTTTCGCAAATGAGGGTCTCGAACCGCCCGAGGCCCGACCGGCGCCAGAATCGTCGAGCATCTAACACAGCTTTCGCAGTAAAGCTATGCCAAATTTATCATTTCCCACTTGTGATTATGGGTGACAATTAGGATTTGATCCCAACTTATTAGCAATAATAATTTAAATTAAATTTGTAAATTCGGGACTTACAATCGAATGTTGTATAATATAGCACGCATATCTAATTCTTCGTGGTCGTGTGGATCTGGGTCAGGCTCAAAAAGCACATGTTATGGCGTTGGTGCATATCGAATTTAAAAAAACCGATAGCAGGAAAATTACCGACCGTTAAAACCGTTAATGCGAAAGCTGGGATCTAAGCCGAGGGCGAAAAACCCGACGGCGAGGAGCCCCGGCGCGATAGAGGGCGCGCCGCTCATCGATTGCCAAGCCCCCCTTCTCTAGAGATAGACTGCATCCCGCGCGCCAAGGTCGGATGGTGGTGATTCTGTCAGGCGAGAGGCGGCGCCGCCGAAAAACAGGAGACTTTCCGGCGCCACGGCGCGAATCATGTCCTGCAGCTCTGCTACGGAGTGCGCCACTGCCACCACATCCTCCGAAGCCCTTTTTTCCCTTTGAAGACAAAACCCCTGCCATGAACCTGAAACAGATCGGCGTAATCCACTCGCCCTTCAAGACGAGAGGCGAGGCTCCCTTCCAGGGACGGCATTCCGATGAAGTCTGCGAGGTCGAGGTCTTCGACGAATTTCTCCCGGGCCTTGCTGACGTTGGGGGGTGTACCCACCTCATCCTCCTCTACTGGCTTGACAGGGCTGATAGATCCATGCTCAAGGCCTTTCCGCCATACGATGGAAAGGAGCACGGGGTCTTCGCCACTCGGTCTCCGAACCGCCCAAACCCCGTTGGCGTTGGCATCGTCGAGCTTCTGGAAATCGATGGCGGAAGGCTGAAGGTTCGGGGCCTAGACGCGATCGAGGGCTCGCCGCTCATCGACATCAAGCCCTACTTCTCCGAGGTCGACAGCATCCCGAGCGCCAAGGTCGGCTGGAGGAAGTGATCCCGGCGGGTGGCAGAAGGAAAAAGGGGTTCGCCGCCGAAAAGAAAAACAACGAAAATAAGGGGCGCAAGAGGCATCCTGGCCCTCTTGGCCCCCGCGCCCGGATCTGATCGAGCCGGGGCGATCGGGGAGCCATCTGGGCCGAAGAGTCCGGCACCATTCTTCATCTGATTTGAATGCCCCACAATTCTGCTGCAGGGCTCGGTTCCAGTTCAGTAATCCGTTTTTTAGCGTATTTCAGGCTGCGCCCTTCATCACGCCGTACTCCTCACCCATAAGAATGTGATTCTCTTTCGTCGCCGTCATGTTAAACCCGGCACGTTCCTGGAAAAGCATAATGAAATCGGATCCGCCAAACAGGAAATACCCGAGCATGTCGCCTTTCTCATGAGTGGCATTCACCACAACATCATCCTCGAAATTGACAGAAGAAACTTGGGCCATTCCCATGGGAATAAGGGCCACCAGCCCATAATTTTCCGTATCCACTATTACATAACCACGGGTCTGGGAAAACTGCCAACCTGTCGAATCGATTGGATCATACTTGTTTTGCCCTGTATAATTCCACTTCACCTCTAAAGCGACGTTTTGATATATGATCTTCTTCTCCACGATCGTTCCGCCAACAGCGAAATGATAACGGTGGTAGTCGTTGACATTCAGGAACGAGTGGGTTAGCACGCCATTGGCAAAGGCGTCCTTGTACGAGCTGTTATCACCAAGCAGATCCTTGACACTGTAATAACGCACAAGTTTGACTTCCAATCCGTTTGATCCGTTTGATCCGTTTTCTACCTGGATAGTTGAATTTTCATCGATTGCCCACGTACCTTGAGGGACGGAGTCGGCCGGTGAAACAACGACTGCCGAGTCGTTCGGCGAAGCGATAGGCCGCGCATCAGGCGATATCAAGTATCTAGAGAAGAACCGGTTAAACGTGTTCCAGTTAGATGGGGACTCATACCACCCTTCCTGTAAACCAAAGCTCGGGTCGCTATAAAACTCCTGATAAGTTTTGTTGTTCCATGACTCTTCGGTATCAAGGAACGTGCCCCAAGTGTCAGCAAAATCGCGCAGCCATGAAGAAAAAGGTTCGTAGTACTGAATCGCATTCTTGTACAGACCCTTGTTTTCTAATTCAGGTAGGGGTTGGTCAACCAGGAAATAAAAGTAACAGATACTTTGCAATATTTGGTCGCGTGTGAGATCGGACGGATTATCAAGTACTTGTTGCGGTATGAGCTCTGATGCACTATCTATGAAATCGTAATAATCCGACAAGTTCTGAACAGGATTCGTTTTCGGGTCGGGATTTCCTTCTTTAGCCTCTGCGATGGATGCATTCAACATGTTCCCGATTTCCGGATTGCTCGCCACTAAATCTATGAGATCTAGAGTTATATTCTTATGACCATCGTCCCCCATAGTGACTATGCTTAACGTAAGGACTGATGCTGCCAATACTATTATTACCAAATAAAGTTTCGACTTAGGATTCGTCCTTTTCATCTATCTCATCCTCCATCTTGCTAACTCTCATATCCTAAACAATACGTTTGGTACTGACGCTATATCTAATCTTTTTGTCAGTTAGATCTAAAACATTATTTAGTTTTCCCTTATAATGATACCAGATACATGGATATTAGGCGATTTCGGATAAGGTTATACACACAATATCCATTAAATTATATGTAAAAGACACACATTAAATCTTTAATATCATTTGCGTTAAGTGACGCATGAATCACGAGATAAGCTTGGAGATCCACTGTACAATATTGGCGTTTTAAATAAAGTATATTTAAAATATGTTTTAAACTTGTTATGTGTGCTTTACGTATTAATTCACAACTAGCGAAAGTTTTAAATCATAAATTTTTTCAAACACGGTCTTGGCAAAGCAGGGAGTGAGATATTATGAGCGTCTTGATAGTAGATGACCAGATCCAAAAGCCCTCAGCTGATGGTCAGGCCGTAAAATCGTTGGAAGAAAGCTTGCACAATAATAGTATAGTAGTATTAGAATCTTTTTCATATGAAGATGCCGAATCCATTTTGATTTCTGATTCCTCCATAGAATGTATATTGCTCGATTGGAGCCTCAACGAAGAAGACGCTTTTGATCACACCCAATCCGTAAGTCTATTAGATCTGGCACATTCTCATAACTCAAAGGTTCCCATCTTCCTGATGGCCAGGCGCGATCATGCTCCCTCGATAAATGCAGATGTGATGAGAAAAGCTGAGGAACTGATCTGGATACTTGAAGACACTCCTGACTTCGTCCACTCTCCTTACAAGACAAAGGCAGAGCCACCCCTTCCAGAGCATGGCCGACCGGGCGGGCCGAAAGAATGATGCTCAAGGCCTTTCCGCCATACGACGGAAAAGAGCACGGAGTCTTTGCCACTCGATCTTTGAACCGCCCAAACCCCGTTGGCGTTGGCATCGTCGAGCTTCTGGAAATCGATGGCGGAAGGCTGAAGGTTCGGGGCCTAGACGCGATCGAGGGCTCGCCGCTCATCGACATCAAGCCCTACTTCTCCGAGGTCGACAGCATCCCGAGCGCCAAGGTCGGCTGGAGGAAGTGATCCCGGCGGGTGGCAGAAGGAGAAAGGGGTTCGCCGCCGAAAAATAAGGGGCGTTCCGGCACTATACCTTCGGCTGCCCAACCGAGGTCTGCTCGACGGATGAGCTCGGATAGGACCCTGTGAGCAAGAGCAGAACCCATTCTGGACCTCCGTTCCGATATTTTCATTTTAAAAATAGAATTTTATATATTTTAAGAAAACGCTATCAGGAAATATATCCAAAATCAAAACTGGATCTGTCGAATGTAGGGACATGATCCCGATTCAGTATAATAATTACGCCGCATTCATATGGTCAGATTATTTCTCGACGGGCCCTTAGGACAGTTGACCTTTGCACCATTCTTGAATCTGCTTACTTTGCGAACGAAGAATCCTTGAATGTTATCAATCTCAAGATGGTTTTGAGCTTGCAGCTCGATCTTTTTTCATAGTATATAATATCCACATATTAAAGTATATAAAGCTTGGATAGGTGGTCTGTAATCATCAAAAAATTAACGTAGTGATTCGGAGATACTGTCAAGACCATAATAGTTAAATATGATTAATGCATCTCAGTAGCTAACGTTATTGTGCCGAATGCTTCTATGGAATAGTATAATAATAGCTACAATTATGATTTCACAGTTTTTTACGGTAACAAATTTAATATTAGATTTTATAATACATGTCCTCGATCTAACATAATAAATTTTCTAATATGTATTCCAAATATTCGTCCCCAACATAAGGTAGCATCCGCTCATAAACCGCTCAACCCCCTCCATTTTAACTAAATTATTATTTACTTATCCACTATGAGAATGGGGGAATTCCCCATGCTTTAAAGAATGGATCAAGTAACTCCAAAAAGAACTCTCTAAATTCATTGAGTCTAATGTGTATTAGCTTCGTAGAAATAGATATAAGCCCACTTAGGAAGAGTCCCATCATTCGCGTTTTCCCTTTTGGAGGACTTATAACGTCGCCTGTGTTTTCTTTTTTTCCCCTTCGAGGACGCATAAAACATACGCGAACGCCATTGGAATGATCAAAGTCTCTATTCTTTTTGGATCAGTCACCCTGGTTTTCTGAATTTCAAAGGCGTTACTTTTCAAATCTTTATGCATAGGTTCGATACAAAACCGCAACCCATAGAGTTTGCTTGCTCTTTGGGATTCTAGAATCGTAGTAGCTACAACCATCGCTTCTTTGTACTTCTCCTCCCATTCCAACATCACATCCATCCTAAAATTGCTATCACGTGTTATAAACTGATCATGAAGAATGTGACAATCTCCCTTCTTCATGCCCCCCAACAATGTAGAAATTTTTACCTCTGGCTCTTCGTCATGTTTCAAGTATATGCTCGATTTCATCCGCAGTGTTGCCTCTACATTGTATGTATTTTTGAGCCATTCTGCTAGCTTCGGGCTGGAAAATTCCCTATCTGCAACTACATGAATAGGCTTATCGGATAGCCATTCCATCTGTTGTAACCCTTCGATGGCTGGTGCTAAAACCTGCTTCCAATGTTCCAAAGAACTATTTCCTTTCCTGTCGAGGACGATCCAGAACAAGGGAATTGCACGTCCACTATAGACAAAAGCCACTGAGAGGATATTGATATATTTGCCCCTCTTTGCCCAATCGGTACGATCAATTGCTAATATGATCTCAGAATGACTCTCCAAAAGGGGTCGCATCAGATTGATTAGTGGTAAAACCGTCTTACTTGGAGCTATTCTTTCATCTGATAATAGCCGACGGACACGTTGCATACCACCCATTGCGTTCGCTTTACCGTCGGCGGCTAGGCACTCACCCAATCTTGCGACATGTGCCTTAGTATTCTCAAGCAAGCAGACAGTTACATCTGAAAGTGTTTTCCTCAAACAAGTCGGTAAATCCAAGCCCACCTCTATAAGCAGGGCCAACACCGTTTTTTGGAGGTATTCATGATTCTCCATGCCATACACATAAACGTGGCCCAATGTATATGTTAGCTACTGAG
>Ga0272441_10007937_pt1 | contig 17040 bp, 22 predicted proteins | sample SSMProp6N_FD_193582 | JGI IMG/M metagenome (GOLD analysis project Ga0272441, IMG submission 193582) | Marine sediment archaeal communities from Little Sippewissett salt marsh, Falmouth, MA, United States - SSM-Prop-6N | ecosystem: Environmental > Aquatic > Marine > Wetlands > Sediment ...
GACGTCCAATATGCCGCGAGTCCGATCGACCACGCCGTCGAAGACACGCTCCATATAGCGGCCACAGTGGAAGAGCAGGTTGCGGCTGTACTCCATCTGGAAGACGCAGTAGTCGTACCGGAAGCGCGTGCGCTTCTGCTCCTCGAACGAGACGCCGAAGCTGGCGCACCAGTGCGCCCAGCGATCGCAGATCTGCCTGAGTTGCCCTACTGCGGCGTTGGACCGCAAGGATTCTGCAACTTCGGCAAATCGGTGAGAGTCGGACAGCGACGTGAAGCAGTTGCCCTCCTTGTGGAAGTCGATGCCCTGGCGCCGGGCCTGGCATGCGGTGTATTCGTGGCCGTTGAGAATGATCAGGGCTGGGTGCGGCGGATGCCCGCTCATCGAGACGATCACGTGCCCCCAGGTCTTGTCCATGATGTGGAAGTGATAGTGCTTGACCCACGGATGCGGGTTCTTGCGCTCCAGGTGAAAGCTCCCACCGTTCTTGTCCGAACGCAGTACGCGCCAGACGGGCGAAGGCCGACGCGTGGTGAAGATGGCGAACACCCCGGTGAAGGCCGGATCGTCAGGGATGTACTCCTTGATCAGCCGGTCCTTGCGCACGCCCTTCTTGCAGTCCACGACGGGGATGCTGTTCTTCTTCGCCCAGCCCCGAACGCGCCGGCCATAGCGACCGGCCAGCCGCATCAGGAACGTGTCGTTGAGATTATCGAACGTACCGTAGCGGTCAAACCACCAACAGCGGAACCCGCCGCCAGTGCAGGCAAAATGGTATCTGGCGGCGATGGAGATGCGGTCCACCACGTCGTACATGTCGTCCAACAAGGGCTGGTAGTACCGAGTGAATTCGTCGTCGCCAATCATGCATTGCTCTCCCGCTCGAAGAAGGGCACGTCATGTTGCCCCTATCGACCGGGAGCATCATTCAACTGTCGCGCAGCGACCCCTCCTGCTGGGCGCAGTCCCAGCCGGAGCCCGGTTCCTTCCGTGGGACTTACGCGGAAGACCGCAGCGGGAACAGTCGGGCGTCAGTTCTTTGTTTGTTGCGCGCGCGAACACACCATAAGTGACGAGGAGAAAAGGACATGGAAGTCAAGCTGGTGAAGATCGACGACATCAAGCCTTACGAGAGCAACCCCCGCATCAACGACCCGGCCGTGGACGCCGTGGCGGCGTCGCTGCGGGAATTTGGGTTCCGCCAACCGATCGTGGTGGACGAGGCGGGCGTGATCATCGTCGGCCACACGCGATGGAAGGCGGCGAAGAAGCTGGGGCTGGCCAAGGTGCCGGTGCACATGGCAAAGGACCTGACCCCCGAGCAGATCAAGGCGTACCGGATTGCCGACAACCAGACGGCCAGCATCGCCGAGTGGGACTACGAGCTGCTGCCGATCGAGCTGAAGGATCTCCAGGCGGCGGACTTCGACCTCGACCTGCTGGGCTTCGACGCCGAGGCGCTGGCCCAGATGCTTGATCCCGGCGTGCAGGAAGGGCTGGCTGACCCGGACGAGGTGCCCGCGCCGCCCGACGAGGCAATCACCCGCCCGGGCGATCTGTACATCCTCGGCGACCATCGGCTGCTGTGCGGCGATAGCAGCAAACCGGAGGACGTGGACCGACTGCTGGACGGGGCCACGATCCAGTTGGTGAATACTGATCCTCCGTACAATGTCGGCGTGGCCAGCCGGAGCAACAACGCCATCGCCGCCTCCGGCGACCGGCCCATCGGCCAGCAGGGCATGGACATCGCCATCCGCAAGGGCGAGCACAAGGTGGACAAGAAGCTGCGGGCCAAGGACAGGGCGCTGGTCAACGACTTCATCTCCGACGAGGAGTTCGCCCGACTCTTGCGGGCATGGTTCGGCAACATCCAGCGCGTGCTGGAGCCGGGAAGGAGCTTCTACATCTGGGGCGGCTACTCGAACATCTGGAACTACCCCAACGCGCTGAAGGAATGCGAGCTGTATTTCAGCCAGATGGTCATCTGGGTCAAGGAGCACCCGGTCCTGACGCGCAAAGATTTCATGGGTAATCACGAATGGTCGTTTTATGGGTGGCGCGAGGGCGCGGCGCACAAGTTCTTCGGCCCGGCCAACGTCACTGACGTCTGGTCGGTGAAGAAGGTCAACCCGCAGTCGATGGTGCATTTGACCGAGAAACCGGTCGAGTTGGCTGTGCGGGCCATCCAGTACTCATCCCAGACGGGCGAGAACGTGCTGGACCTCTTTGGCGGGTCGGGCAGCACGCTGATCGGCTGCGAGCAGACGGGGCGCAAGGCCTACCTGATGGAGATCGACCCGCTGTACGCGGACGTGATCGTCCAGCGGTGGGAGCAGTTCACGGGTAAGAAGGCCGAACGCATCCCGGCCGGAGCTGCGGAGGTGTTGACGTGAGCACCCGGACATCGGATGGGTCGGCGGATGTGGTCAAGGTGCTTCGGGACTTCCTGGACGACGAGCTTCGCAGGGAGGTCATCGGCGGCGTCTGCCTGGCGGAAGTTCTGGACTTCGTTGATCTGGACGTGGCGTACAGCCCAGTGATTGAGCACCCGGTCGATGACGAGTACGTGCGGCCGGAGCAGCTGTGTGTGATCTCGCTACTGAAGCGTGACGACGGCCGGTACGAGGCGCGGCGTGAGACCGACGCCGGGCCGACGTTCGATCTCTTCGATTCCGAGCAGGTGCGCATCATGCGCGGTCGGTATCTGCTCTGTCGCGACCACTTTGCCAAGTCGATTGAGCAATACAGCCATCCGCAGCAGCAGCGGATCCTGGCCGACTTCTTCCCCCACGGGCTCTGGAGGCCGAAGTGATGCGGAACATACCTGTGCCCGCTGCCGAGGAGGCATGCGCGTGATCTTCCACCCGCGAATCGGGCAGCGCGTCCGCGTGCACTACGCGAAGGCCGCGGCGGCTGCGATGCCATACCACGGCAAGACCGGTGTCGTGCGGATCGTCACCAACGGCCCGGGGCCCCGGAACGTCGGCGTGGCGATCGACGGGCACGTCGTCGTGATCCCCCGGGGCAACCTGGTGGCCGTTGGGGAGCAGACGCCATGATCTACATGGCCAGCCCATACTCGCACCCCGATCCCGCTGTGCGGCAGTGGCGCTTCGATGCGGCGTGTCGAGCGGCGGCTCGGATGATGCGCAGCGGCATGTTCATCTTCGCGCCGATCGTGCACTCGCATCCGCTGACGCTCTACGGCCTGCCCGGTGACTGGGGCTTCTGGCAGCGCTACGACCGGGCCCACCTGGAGCGGTGCAGCGAGTTCATGGTGCTGGCGCTTGACGGCTGGCGGGAGAGCAAGGGCGTGCAGGCCGAGATGGCCATCGCCAGAGAGCTGGGCGTGCCGGTGCGGATCATCGACCCGGCGGAGGTGGGAATCAGGGCTGAGAGCACCCCGGCCACATGGACCGGGGCACTCGAGGGGGCGGTGTGATGTCAGTACGGCAGGTCGCGCAGGTAGCAGAACTCCGTCATGGCGTCCTCGAACAGGACGGCCGAGGCGGGGTAGTTGCGCCGGCCGCGGGTCACCACGCTGCCGCGCTCCTTGAGGAACTCCAGGGCGACGTTGACCTGCGTGGCCGGCGCGTCGAGGGCCGTGGCCAGCGGGTCGAGCGTGACGCCCTCGGCGGCCCGTTCCTCGGTAGCGTGGGCGACGGCCTCGAAGACCTCCCGCGTGCAGCGGTGGACGTAGCCACGGCCGCCGGGAAGGACGACGGTGCGGACGAGGCGCCCGTCGAGCACCTCGAACCGCACGTCGCGCTGGTCGTCGCGGTAGCGCCGTCGCATCGTTCAGGCTCCCTTGGCCAACTCGAACCGGCCGCGGTCGACCTTGCAGAAGCGGCTCGCGTCGCCCTTCGTGGCGATCTCTCTGATAATTGCGGCGTAGATCGTCGCGGACGGCGTCTTGCCGTTGGTCTGCCAGAGGCCCTTGGCCAGCATCCGCTCGACCATGTCCTTGCAGCCCATCGGCTCGCCCGCCTCGGCCAGCACCTGCGCCGCGGCGTCCAGGCCGCTCGCCCGCTTCTTCTTGTCCGCCGCGACGGCCTGCATGGCGGTGTTGACGGCGTCGGCCTTGTTGGCCTCGGTGATGCCGCGCTTCTTGCGGGCCGTGGGCACCTTGACGCCCTTGGTCAGGTCGCCCTTCTCGACGGCCTCGACCGTCTTCGCCACGTCGCTCTTGGGCGCCTTCTCGCCCGGCCCGCGCGTCTCGTGGCGGAGGCGCTGGGCGCTCTTGATCCGGACCTTCTTCCGCGTCCGCAGGTTCGTGGCGTCCCATCCGCCGTGGGGGTTCTCGGCGTCGATGCGGACGGTCGCCATCTGCCCCGAGACCTTGGCAGCGTAGTGCTTCCCGACCTTCACTTCGTCCTTCTTCATGACATGCTCCTTGTTGCTGGGCCCGGTAGTGCGCCGGGCGGGTTCCTAAAGACCCAGCTCTTCCGCGAGCCGGGCTTGCTGCTCATCACCGCCGAGCAGCTCCACGAGCTGTCCGGCGAACCAGTGGACCTGGCGGTCCACGTCGGGGTTGTTGGTGTGGGCGGGCTGGAGGAAGGCGACGATCGTCGCGGTGGCCTGCGGGCTGAGCTGCTCGCGGACGGCGTCGAAGAGGTCCTGCTCGTCATTCTCCGGCACGGTGACCTTCCGGCCGTTGCCCGCGTCGTATCGGCTCGGGCGGTCGATCCAGCCGGAGGCGGCGAGGAACTCCCGCCAGGTCTTCTCGTCCATCGGCTCGTGCGTCTCGACGCGCCCGGGCGTGACGACCTGCCAGAGCCGGCGGTCGACCAGGTCGCGGTGGACGATGAGTCCTCGAACGCCCATCTTGCGGCCAATGTTGGCGGCTTCCAGCGTGGTCAGTGGTGTGGTGTTCACGGTGCGTTCTCCTTCCTACCGGCTCTGTACGACGGTCAGTTGGTACTCGCTGCCATCCGTGCACCGCACCACGATGCCGCGGTTGCCGGTCAGAACGCCGGCCTCCTCGAATGTCCGGACGCTGGCCACCTCCGGGACGATCTCCTCGTCCTGGAGCGTCTCGTACAGCATGGTTTCCATCTCGATCTCGTTCATGGCGTTCTCCTTGTGCCGGGTCGCGCCGGCCGCGCCGCGGAGGTCCGGTCGCCCGGGTGCCCGCGGCGGGGTCGTGCCCCGCGTCGGTCAGTCCTCGAAGGCGGCGATGATGCGCCGGTAGCCGTCGATGTCACCGTTGGTCCCGATGTAGCCGTCGAGGATGTGCTGGAGGTCCCGGGCGACCTTGTAGTTCTCGTTCTGGCTCCAGGCGTCGGCCAGCAGCCGGAAGGGCTTCCGGACCACGCAGGTCCGTCCGTCCTTCGTCTCGATGGCCTTCACCAGCCGGTGGCCGTTGATCTCGATGCACCGGCCGTCGCGGGTGATGGTCGCCGTGCCGTTGGGGCCCTCGATGTCGATGCGTGTGGTCTTCATGGTGTGCTCCTCCTACTCGGCGTGCAGGCTCAGGATGGTGGTCGGCCGGTAGCCCAGCCGGCGGCACTCGGCGACGATGGCCCGGCGGACGGGCCCGCCCGGCCGGTTGTCCTTCCAGAGCCGGGCGAGGCGCGTCCAGGAGAGCGTCTCGATTCGCCGCGGCTGGTGGGCCGGCGTGTACAGCCGCTCGAGCTGCCGGCAGCGGGCCTTGCCCAACGTGGTGTGGTAGGCCGGATGCAGCGGCCGGGCGACCCGGCGGACCGGCGCCATCAGCCACTCCAGCGTCGCGGCCTCGTCCTTCGCGTTCGTCTTGGTCTTGGCGTTCTTCATGGTCCGTGCTCCCGTGGGTTACTTGGAGATCCGCTCGACGCGGACGTGGATGTCGGTTCCGCCGACCAGCCAGGCGCCGTCGACCGTCCCGTGCGTGCTGGCCATCCGCCACGCCCGCTGGCGGGCCTCCTCGATCGTGTCGGCGCTGAAGGTGAAGCGGGCGATGGTCTCGCGGCTGATCGTGTCGATGACCGTCGCCCGGTAGATGGTGCTTCCTTCCCGGTGGTTCTCGCGTTGGCGTCCCATCGTCGTCTCCTTGTGCGGTTCGATGTTCATGACCACATGGGGCCGAGAAACCGCCGAAAAGCCAAGGCGATTCCCGCTGAATGCACGGGGATTACTTATGCCACATGCCTTGACAGGTGCGCGATTTATGGCGACTAGCGAAGATTCATCGGGGATTCCCCCGGCGAGCAGCGCCGCCGGTGGCGCCCCCGGCGCCCCCCGGGCGAACGCCCCGTCGGACGGGCAGGTCAACCCCGCGGCGCTGACGGTCGAGCAGCTCGCGCAGATGCTGGCCGTCCCGGCCGAGAAGGTCCGCGACCACGTGGCGGTCGGGGCGCCGGCAGCCCCCGACGGGACGATCAACTTGGTGCATTACGCCGCGTGGCTGAACCGCGAGTTCGGGAGGCGCGATGGCGATTGATCCGTCCAGACTGACGCAGTCGGAGCTGCTCCAGCTCGTCAACGCCACGCCGCTGGGCGCGGTGCTGACGCGGTCGCGCCTGCGCCGGCAGATGGACGCGGGGGCGCTCCGCTTCGGCGATGGCACGCACATCCATCTGGTGCGCTACGTCCGCTGGCTCGTGGGCGAGTTGGATAAGCCCCGGCCGGCGAAGATGGACTACGCCGAGGCCCGCCGCCGCCAGGCCCAGCGCAACCGCGCGGCGACCAAGGCCAGCCAGGACGTCCATCCCGTCCCCGAGATCGAGGACTGCGAGCGCCGCCAGGGGTGCGCCGAGTCGTTCCGGCTGTTTTGCGAGACGTACTTCGCCGCGGCGTTCCACCGGGCCTGGTCGGACGACCACCTCCGCGTGATCGGCCGGATCGAGAAGGCCGTGCGTGAAGCGGGGCTGTTCGCGTTCGCCATGCCTCGCGGCACCGGCAAGACCACGCTGGCCCGATGCTCGGCGCTGTGGGCGATCCTCTACGGCTACCGCCCCTTCGTGTGCCTGATCGGCGCGGCCGACGACCGGGCCAAGGAACTGCTGCTCCCCATCAAGAAGCACATCCTGGAAAACCCGCTGCTGGTGGCCGACTTCCCGGAGGCGGTCCATCCGTTGCGATGCTTGGAGAACTCCTCCAAGCGCCAGCTCCAGCAGCACATCCAGGGCCAACTGACGCACGTGCACTGGGGCCAGGAGAAGCTCGTGTTCCCGACCATCGAGGGCGACCACCTGCCCGCAGCGCTGCGCGACGACGGCTACGAGGTCAGCCCCTCGTGCGGATCGATCATCACGACGACCAGCTTGGACGCGAACATGCGCGGCCAGCAGCACACCCGCGTGGACGGGTCGATCATCCGCCCGTCGCTGGTGCTCCTGGACGATCCCCAGACCCGCCAGTCGGCCGCGTCGCTCACGCAGACCAAACGCAGGATGGAGTTGCTCAACGGCGACGTGCTGGGCATGGCCGGGCCCGGCGAGAGCATCTCGGCCGTGCTGACCTGCACGAAGATCTACGACGAGGACCTGGCCGATCAGGTGCTGGACCGCGAGAAGAACCCCGAGTGGGACAGCGAGTGCACCAAGCTGGTATACGCCTTCCCCACCAACGACAAGCTCTGGGACGAGTATCGACACGTCCGGCAGATCGACGGGCCTGCCGCGGGGACGAAGTTCTACCGACGCCACCGGGAGGCCATGGACGCCGGCTCCATTGTCGCCTGGCAGGACCGCTACGACCGCAGGACGGAGCTCTCCGCCATCCAGCACGCCATGAACCTCAAGCTCAAGGTCGGCCCCGAGGCCTTCGCCAGCGAGTATCAGAACGAGCCGGTCCTGGCACAGATCAACGACGACGTGCTGACGGCCGAGCAGGTGATGAGCAAGGTCAACGGCTACCAGCGCGGGCAGGTGCCGCCGGCGTGCACGAAGCTGACCATGTTCGTCGACGTGCACGACAAGCTGCTGTTCTACTGCGTCTGCGCGTGGCAGGAGGATTTCACGGGGTTCGTGATCGACTACGGCACCTTCCCGGAGCAGAAGCGCTACCACTTCACGCTGGCCAGTGCCCCGCGGACGTTGGGACGGGTATTCCCGGGGATGGGGACGGATGGGGCGATGCACACGGGGCTGGAGAAGCTCGTCTCCACGTACCTGGCGCGGGAATGGAAGCGCGGTGACGGGCTGATGAAGATCGACCGGCTGCTGGTGGACATGGGCTACAAACCGGGGATCGCCGCCGACGTGAAGCGCAGGGCCGGCGGGGCGGCGATGATGCTGTCCAAGGGCATCGGCATCCGCGCCAGCCGCAAACCCCTCGCCACGTACACCCGACATCCCGGCGAGGTCCACGGTCACTTCTGGTACATCCCCAACGTCCGCAAGACCGCGGAATTCCAGCACGTGCTGGTGGATGTGAACTACTGGAAGACCTTCGTGCACTCCGGGCTGGCGACCGCCGCCGGCGACCGAGGCTGCATCTCCATCTTCGGCTCTGACGGCCGGGAGCACGACCTCTTGGCCGAGCATGTCGCCCACTCCGAGACGTGGGTCGAGACCAGCGCCCTGGGGCGCGTCGTGCACGAATGGTCGGCCCGGCCGACCCGGCCCGACAACCACTGGTTCGACTGCCTCGTCGGCTGCGCCGCGGCCGCCAGCATGTGCGGCGTCAAATCCCCGGGCGAGTCCACCCCCCAACGGCATAGGAAACGGTACACGCAGGAAGACCTGCGGAGGAAGTGGTGATGGCCGAGGTCGCGGGACAGCGGAAGTCGTGGTCGCCCGACCCGGCGACAGTCGGGCTGGCATGCCGGCGCTGCGGGTGCTGCCACTTCTACGTCGTGTACACCCGCCGGGCGCCGGGCGGGAAACTGATCCGCCGGCGCGAATGCCGCAACTGCGGCCAACGGATGACAACGGTCGAGCAGGAGAGATGACATGGAAGGTCTGAACGAGTTCGAGCTGGAGGTGCTGGAGAACTTGCCGGTCGAGCCGGTGGGTCTGTCGCTGGCGGAGCTGGCGGACGGTCTACTGGATGCCCGCGGCCCGGCCGCCAAGGGCAAGGTGCGCCGCGCGCTGGAGAGCATCTCGAAGGCGCTGGGCGACCTGCACGTCCACACGGGCAACGACGAGCTGGGCGGCTTCGCGGTGAAGATGTACGGCGTGCCGAGGCGGACGATGGCCGCGGTGAGGGCATTCTTCGCCGAGAACGCCGTCGTTCACGTCTAGGGCGACATCGAGCGGGACTCGCCAAGAGGCGACGCCACAAAGACAGAGAGGTCCGCGCTGGGAGAGGCGGAGTACCTGAATGCCCTATCCCCTTTCTGTTGAAAGTGTTCAGTGGTATAATCGGCATACGAGCAGGGCTCCCCGGCTTGGCTACCGCCAAGTGGCCGCTCGCCAAGCTTCAGTTGCTTGCGGCGGGCCCTTCGGCCGTTTCTTATCTGGCGTCGCCCTGTTGTCTGTTTCCGACATCGATGGGCCGCCTATCGAAAGGACGGTGCGCATGTCATCCCTTCTGAGGAGCTTGTCCGTTGTGGCGGCATCTGCGTTGGGTTGTCTGCTTGCCATACCAGCCGGCGCGGCGCCCCGAGCTGCCAAGCCTGTGAGGAGGCAGCCGGACCCGGCGGTCGAAGGCATCGATCGCGACTTGCTGCTGGTCGGCAGGCCGGAGAAGATCAGCGGCGCGCAGATGTGGACGGTGGAGACCCGCCGCCCTCGCGCCGGTCTGAACGCCCTCGCCTTCAGCCGGGACAGCAGCCGCCTCGCCGTCGCGGGAGATGCCGGCATCATTCGCATCCTGGTCACGGAGACGGGCAAGCTCCAGAGGATCGTGATCGGCCACGCCGGCAGCATTCGAGCCTTGGCATTCCTGCCGGACGGTAAGACGCTCGGCTCGGTGTCCAGGGATCGGACGGTCCGGTTCTGGGAGGCGGCCACGGGCAAGTTCCTCCGCAAGATGTCGATCGCGCCCGGTGTCTATGCGGCCGCATTCTCGTCGGATGCCGCGTACCTGGTCACGGTCGGGGCCAACGGCGATGCGCGCCTGTGGGACGTCTCGACGGGAAGGGCGCTGGGCATCCTGAAGGGGCACACGAAGGACGTCGAGACCGTGGCGTGGTCGCCGGACGGCAGGTGGATTGCCACCGGCGCAGCGGACGCCAAGACGATGGTCTGGAGCGCCTCGACGCGCGAGCAGGTCGCCGTGATCGACTGCGGGCTGAAGCGTGTGGGTGCGGTGTCGTGGTCACCCGATGGCGGCACGCTGGCCTTCACTGGCGGGAGCGATGGCGGGCTGTTTCTGTGGGACCTGACAACGAAGAAGACGGTTCGGTCGATCAAGCGGGATGTCTACCGATCGGGCATTGCGGCCTGGTCGCCGGACGGCCGGGAGCTGGCCTGTCAGGGAGACTCCGGCAAGGCGTACATCTGGGACACGAAGTCGTGGCAGCACACGCGGGAGTTCGTCTCTCGCGCGCCATGGACCTCCAAGTACCTTAGTGGGGCGGCCTGGTCGCCGGACGGTCAGCGCGTGGCGGCCTGGTCCAGCACGCTCGGGGATTGCAAGCTACAGGTGCAACTCTCGGTGTGTGTCGCGGCCTCCGGGAAGACGCTATGGCAACACGTCGATGCCCTCCCTGTGATGAAGGCGGCGGCCATGTCAGCGGACGGGCGGCGCCTTGTCTGTTCCTACTGGGGCGGGGGTTTCAGCTTCCACCTTTGGGAACTGGCATCCGCCACGCTGAAGGCGACGGTCCCTCGCCTCAGCCAAAGTCAGGACCTTGCGTGGTCACCCGACGGGGAGATCCTCGCGGCGTGCGAGAAGGGAGGAGGGATCTCCCTCTGGGATGCCGAGTGCCAGGGAAGGCTCCGTGAATGCACATTCCGAGACGCCAAGCATGCCGACAAGCAAGCGTTCGGGCTGGCCTGGTCGCCCGACGGCAAGAGGCTGATCAGCGCCCCCGTGGTCGAGACGCCCTCGATCTTCAACAGTGCCACCGGCAAGGAAGTGGGCAGGCTGAAGGGCCACACGGTCGGAGGTTCCAGCGTGCTGGCCTGGTCGCCGAACGGCAAGATGATCGCGCTCGCCCCCGGTGGGGAGCGCAATGTGATCCTGTGGAGCGCCGCCACAGGCCGGCTCCTCGGCGAGTTCAAGGGGCCCGGCGGCGACCAGCGAGGCCTGGCCTGGTCTCCGAACAGCAGGGACCTCGTCTGCGGGGGGACCGACGGCAAGTGCGTCGTCTGGCGCAGGGGACGTCCCGGCGTGCTGCCGGGCACAACGGGGTGTCCAATCGAAGCCGTCGCCTGGTCTCCGGACGGCAAGACCATCGCCGCCGGCGAAGGCGGTTCGCCCATGAACGGGCGTGCATCGGTCCTGCTGTGGAGCGCGGCGCGCGGCCGTCCGCTTCCGCCGCTCGGCGCTCACAGCGCGGGCGTCCATTCCCTGGGCTGGTCCCGGGATAGCAAGCTGCTGCTGTCGGCCTGTGAGCGGGTGGCTCGCCTATGGGACTTCCCTGGTCGCCGGCCGTTTACGACGATTCTCCCGACGGGGCCCTCCAGTGGTGTGGCCATCGGCGGCAGTGGGCACTTCCGTGCGAGCGGAGAGTTCGATCCCGCCGAGGACGTCGTCTACGCGGCGGTCACGGCGGACGGCCAGGAGACGTTCACCCCCGCCGAGTTCCAGCGGAAGTTCGGTTGGCGAAACGACCCCGCCAAGGCCGTCCGCTGAAGCTCAGCACAAGGGGCGTAGCGGGCAAAGTGCGCCGTGCGATGGGGCTTCGTCTCAGCGGGTGGACACATCAGGGCATGGGCTCAAGAGCCCTCTTGACCGTCGCTGTTTGTGTGGCCGGGGCTCAGCGCGTACCCAGGCGGACGACGGGCGCGGTGCGGGCGTTCTTCGCCGAGGACATCTTCGTTCATGTCTAGCGGTAGACATCCGGCGGGATTGCGCTTGGAGCGTCTCCGGTCCCGTGGGAGAATGGATGCACCATCGAGCAGATTGGTTCGATGGTCATGCATGACAAGTGAACACTGCCCAAGGAACAGGGCCGGCCAGCCCTGAGCCTTCGGAGACGAAGCTGAAGCCCGTCGGATCGTGCACGACGACCCGGCGGGCTTTTTCTTTGGGCACACAGCGGGAAGAGCCCTGGTGGGCTGGCGGGTCTCATGCGTCCGCCGCGGCCGGTTCGATTCCGGCTCCCGCCTTCGTGGCCGGGCCACTGCGGCGGGCAGGCCCGCGATGAGGTGCAGCGATGGCGGAAGACCTGAAGGACGCGATCAAGCAGAACGCCGAGGGGCCCAAACAGGCCAGCGCGGACGGGGTCAACGTCCAGCAGCACTCGCTGGACGACCAGATCGCCGCCGACAAGTACCTGGCCGGCAAGGAGGCCGTCTCCAAGAACCCCGCCAAGGCCTTCGTCCGCGTCAAGATCGTGCCCCCGGGAACGGTGTAGCCTCCGAAGGAGTCCTGCGGAGATGGGCTGGCCATTCGACAAGCTCATGGCAAGTTGGCCATTCACAAGGCGAAGCAAGCGAACCGGCGCCGCGGCGCACACGGTGGTCGTCCGCGCCAAGTTCGACTCGGCCCAGACGAACGCGGACAACCGCAGGCACTGGGCGAACGCCGACGGGCTGTCGGCCGACGGCGCGGCCTCGCCCGGCGTCCGCCGCATCCTCCGCAACCGGGCCCGCTACGAGGTAGCGAACAACTCGTATGCCCGGGGGATCGTCCTGACGCTGGCCAACGACGTGGTCGGCACGGGACCGCAGCTCCAGATGTTCTTGGCAAACGGCGACAGCGCCGAGGCCAACCAGGCCATCGAGCGGGAGTTCGCCGCCTGGGCGAAGGCGGTGGACCTGCCCGGCAAGCTTCGCACCATGCGGATGGCGCGGGCGCAGGACGGGGAGGCGTTCGCGGTGCTGTTCAGCAACGACGGGCTGGACGGCCCGGTGAAGCTCGATCTGAAGCTGGTCGAGGCCGATCAGGTCGCCACGCCGTCGGCGAAGATCAAGCAGGACGCCAACGCGGTGGACGGCATCGTCTACGACGAGTCGGGCAATCCGAAGGAGTACCACGTTCTGAAGGCCCATCCCGGCGGGGGCGCCGCCAGCGCCGCGCTCGATTTCGACCGCGTACCGGCGGACAGCGTGGTCCACTGGTTCCGGGCGGACCGGCCCGGCCAGCGTCGCGGCTTGCCCGACATCCTGCCGGCGCTGCCGCTCTTTGCGCAGCTCCGACGCTACACGCTGGCGGTCATCCTGGCGGCCGAGTCTGCGGCGAACGTCGCCGTGCTGATGAAGACGAACGCACCGGCCGGCGGGGAAGCGGCCGAGGTCGAGCCCATGACGGAGATGGAGTTCGCTCCGAACATGGCCGTTTTCACGCCGGAGGGATGGGAGCCCTCGCAGATCAAGGCCGAGCAGCCGGCGACGACCTACGACATGTTCAAGCGCGAGATCCTCAACGAGATCGCCCGCTGCCTCAACATGCCGTACAACATCGCGGCCTGCAACAGCTCGGGCTACAACTACGCCTCGGGGCGGCTGGACCACCAGACGTACTTCAAGAGCATCCGCGTCGAGCAGTCCCACATCGAGACGGTCGTCCTGGATCGCATCCTCGAGGCGTGGCTGGCCGAGGCGGTGAAGGCCCTCGGCCTGGGGCAACTCGACGATGCCTCGCATCAGTGGTTCTGGGACGGCCACGAGCATGTGGATCCTGCCAAGGAAGCAAACGCCCAAGCGACTCGCCTGACCAGCAACACCACCACGCTCGCGGCGGAGTACGCGCGTCAGGGCAAGGACTGGGAGACGGAGCTTCGCCAGCGCGCCAAGGAAGTCGCGCTGATGAAGGAACTCGGGCTGACGGCCGCGCAGGCAGCGCCGGCAGAGCCAGATCGGCCGGACGTCACGGAGGACGACGATGAAGACGACGAAGACGAGCGTCAAGAATCCCGAGCCGCGTGAGCTGGACCTCACTGCGTCGCTGACCATCGAGGCGGCAGAGGCACCGCCGGAAGGTGGTGTCGGGAAGCCGCGCAACCGCCGCTTCACGATGGTCGCCTACACCGGCGGGTCCATGCGGATCGCGGGGTTCTCCTATCCCGTCGTCGTCGACCTGGCCGGGCTGGACTTGGCCCGGGCGTCGTTCCCCGTCTTCGTCGGCCACCAGCAGGATCCCGACTACCTGCTCGGCCAGGCCGACCGCGTAGAGGTGGTCGGCACGAACCTGGTGGCCAGCGGCGATGTGATCGACGTGGCGCCGAAGGCCCGGCAGGTCGTCGAGGCCCACGACCGCGGATTCCGGTGGCAGGCGAGCATCGGGGCGCTGGTCCTGGCCCGCGAGTTCGTGCCCGAGGGTCGCACGGTCAACGTCAACGGAAGCGCCTTGTCGGGCCCGTTCATCGTGGCGCGGAAGGCCGAGTTGGGCGAGATCAGCTTCGTGTTCAGCGGGGCGGACCGGAACACGTCCGCAACCATCGCGGCCGGGAAGGCCGGCAAGGAGAACGCAATCATGGACGAGAACGTGAAGGACAACACGGATGTTGTCGAGGGCAAGGAGCCCTCCGCCCCCGAGGGCAAGGAGCAGACGGGCGCCGAGAAGATCGAGGCGCAAGCAGGGACCGCGACGGGCGCCCCGGACGCCGGCGCCGCAGTGATGACCGATCCCGTGGCCGACATGCGCGCCCGCGCCGCGGCCGAGCAGGAGCGGATCGCGGCCGTGAGGAAGGTCTGTGGCAGCGGCGACCAGCACGCCGAGATCGCCGCGAAGGCCATCGCCCAGGGCTGGGACGTGACGCGCACGGAGCTGGAGGTGCTGCGCGCCAACCGGCCCAAGGCCCCGGCCGCCCACGTGCCGGACAACACGATGACCGGCGCGGTCCTGGAGGCCGCCTGCATGCTGACCGGCGGCGTGAAAGGCGATGACCTGCAGGCCAGCTACGGCGAGAAGGCCGTGGACGCCGCCGACAAGCGGTTTCGCGGCGGGATCGGGCTCCAGGAGCTGCTGCTCGAGGCGGCGTGGGCGAACGGCTACGACGGCCGAAACTTCCGCGACAGCCGCGGTGTCCTGCGCTTCGCCTTCCGCCCCGACGTCCAGGCCGGCTGGTCCACGATCGATATCGGCGGCATCCTGTCAAACGTCGCGAACAAGTTCCTGCTGGAGGGCTTCTTCAGCGTCGAGCGGACCTGGCGGAACATCTGCGCGGTCCGCAACGTGTCGGACTTCAAGACGGTCACGAGCTACCGGCTGATCGGCCGCGATCAGTACGAGATCGTGGCCCCCGGCGGCGAGCTCAAGCACGGGACGCTGGGAGAGGAGTCCTACACCAACAAGGCCGACACGTACGGCTTGCTGCTGGCCATCGACCGGCGCGACATCATCAATGACGACCTCGGGGCCATCACCACGGTGCCGAGGAAGCTCGGACGGGGTAGCGGCCTGAAGATCAACGACATCTTCTGGACCGTCTTCCTGGCCAACAGCGGCTTCTTCAAGACGGCCAACAAGAACTACCTCACCGGCACAGACACCGTCCTGTCGATCGACGGGCTGACGAAGGCGGAGGTCGCCTTCCTGGACCAGGTCGACAGCGACGGCAAGCCGATCGGCATCATGCCGGCGATCGTGCTGGTGCCCACGGCGCTCAGCGCCATCGGCACGATGCTCTACAAGAGCCTGGAGATCCGGGACACGACCGCCAGCACGAAGTACCCGGTCGCCAACCCCCACCAGGGCAAGTTCCGCACCGAGGTCAGCCGCTACCTGGCCAACAGCGCCTACACCGGCAACAGCGCCAAGGCGTGGTACCTGCTCGCCGATCCGGCGGATCTGCCGGTGATCGAGGTCGCGTTCCTCAACGGCCAGGAGTCGCCGACGATCGAGACGGCGGACGCGGATTTCAACGTCCTCGGCGTGCAAATGAGGGGGTACCACGATTTCGGGGTGGCCCTTCAGGATCCCAAGGGCGGCGTGAAGAGCAAGGGCGAGGCCTGATCTTAGCGCCCTCCCTTTCAGCACATAGGAGAACTGACAGATGGCAACGGCAACGTTTGTGCACGACGGCAACAGCGTGAACTACACGCCCGGCTCGGCGGTGGCAGCCGGCGACGTGGTGGTCCAGGAAGACATGATCGGGATCGCCAGGACGCCGATCGCGGCCAACGCCCTCGGGAGCTTGGCCGTGGCGGGCGTCTTCGACTTGCCCAAGGCGACGGGTGAGAGCACGGCGATCGCCGCGGGCGTCAGCGTCTACTGGGACGTCGCGGACTCCGAGGCCAAGGCGGACTCCGAGTCCGGGGCGAACAAGCTGATCGGCAAGGTGGTCAAGGCGGCTGCCGACGCGGACGCGACGGTCCGGGTGCGGCTGAGCCAGTAAGCTCCTTACGCTTCGCAGGGCATGGAGGCCAGTGCGATGGGTGACCTTCTCGGGCAAGGATGCCAATGGCTGGCGCAGCAGCGCGGGGCGCACTGCGCCAGCCAGGTCACCTATCGGCGTGGCGACACGGAGCTGGCCCTGAATGCCACGTTCGGACGGCCCGACCGCGAGGTCGAGGACCAGCTCGGCGTCCGCGTCGGGGCCACGATGATCGACTTCCTGATCGCCGCGGCGGACTTCGGGCCAACCTTCGGCGAGCCGGAGGCCGGCGACAGAATCGTCGCGGACGGTCGCGTGTACGAGTTGCTCGACCTGGCCGGCCAGGGGCACTGGCGGTGGAGCGGCGTGCCCGGGACCACGATGCGAATCCACACGAAGCAGGTAGGTACGGAAACCCCCTGATGTGCAGCGAATCGGACCAGTACGACCGCGTGTGCAAGGGCGAATTCGCCGCGATGCACACGAAGCTCGACCGGCTTGACGAGGCGGTCCGGGGCAATGGCAAGCCTGGCATTCAGCTTCGCCTGGATCGGCTGGAAGCCGCCGAGGCGGTCCGCAGCCGTCTGTTGTGGATCATCGCCGGCGCCGCGGTGGCCCTGGCATTCAGCGCCCTGTGGCGCCTGGCGATTGGAGCGTAGCGGACGATGGTCACGATAGTCGACATTGCGGACGCCGTGGCGGCAACGCTGAACGCCCCGGGCGAGCCAGGCTTCTCGCAGTCGTTG
>Ga0272441_10007939_pt1 | contig 17032 bp, 1 predicted proteins | sample SSMProp6N_FD_193582 | JGI IMG/M metagenome (GOLD analysis project Ga0272441, IMG submission 193582) | Marine sediment archaeal communities from Little Sippewissett salt marsh, Falmouth, MA, United States - SSM-Prop-6N | ecosystem: Environmental > Aquatic > Marine > Wetlands > Sediment ...
TTTGAAGATGCACTGGGAAGTGCTCGCATCAACGGACCTGTTCACCGTGGAGGTGATGACGCTCGGGGGCCTGGTCCGGTATCATGTGCTGTTCGTGATGGAGCTGTCGACTCGGGTGGTGGAGATCAGCGGTTCCTGGACACCCACGTGCGGTCCCACCTACGCTCTCCGTCGAGCACTTTGGCCCCATGCGTGCGTTCTGCGCGATCTGTGCGCCACATGCATGTCCCGAAACGCGCGCACAAATTGGCGCACACTTTTGGGACGCTTACCGACGCTATCTGTCGCTGAATGACGCTGGTTGGCGTGTGGTGACGCACATCGGGCGGGTTGGGCTCAGCGTCGACCGCGAGAGAGATCTCGCGACGAGGGCGAACGTGTCGCGTTGTGACGCGTGGTGTCGCATACTGACGGCGGGTGTCGCCGTCTGTCGCTTACTGCCGGAGGTGGGACTCGAACCCACACGACCTTGCGGCCACGGGATTTTGAATCCAGATTAAGTGTTGTATTTACAAATAGTTGCGGTTCTGGGTGCACATTTTGGCAAGTCTCAGAACGTCATCGGGACAAGCTCTGCCATGGCCAGGACATCAAGGCTCTGAAGCTCCAAGCAATCCAGCCATGAGGACTCGGTGGAAGGACCAGCCGGTAGGGAGTCGCCCACAGGCTGCGGCTGGGTCGACTCAGGCAGCCAACGTGCACCAGCATCCTCCACCAGTGCTGAGGACGATGCTCGCACCACCTCGGGTGACGGCCCCGCGGGCACTTCATGCCAGGAGGCTGTGCCGAGTCTGGCTGACGGATTGACGAATACAGACTCGTCCGTTCGGGGGTAGACCTCACCATTGGTGGCTGGCGGCGCAGCCACAACTTCGGGCGCATCGGCCAGTTCGGTCTCGGACACGACGTCGGCAACCGTTGGTGTCGCAGGTGGCTCTTCAGGCGCCGGGACAGGATGGAGGGTATTCCCAAATCCCGCCTCCAGCGCACGCAGGTCACCTCGACCGACTTCATTGTCCTGATCGAAGTCAACGGCATGGTCGCCGGCGATGCCAGTCCAAAGCGCCCACTTGAGTCTGAGATAATCCTCGTGATCAACCTCCCCGTCTCCCGTCGCGTCACCGGGCAGGTTACCATAGGAGAATCGGTCATGGTCGCCCAAGTCGATGTTTGCAGAGGGGAGTGTAGTCACTTCTAGCCAATCCCCAACAATTGCATCGTTGTCCCATATCAGCGTCACGCGGGTAACACCGGGTTGCATGGATCGGGTCGTGACGCTCACGGGGTCGGGCACCGAACCAGGGGCTCCGGTCCGGAAAGCAAAGTCGTCCAGTGTCGGCGTACCAGGCACTCCCAGGATATCCACCATGATGCCGTTGAGGCCCTTTGCGAAGGAGGTATGGTTGGCCGGCACTGAAGCTCGTCCGGGCAGCAGAGGCTCTTTGTTGGTCGCGATGGCGTCGTCGTCCGACGGCCCGGCGGCCGGGTCGAAGCCGTCCCAGGCGGAGTTGTTGTAGAAGACGTATCGACCGACGACTTCGGCATAGGCCGACCGAATCTTCAACGTAGCTTCGCCCTGTGCGTAGTCATCGAACTCCAGCCCCTCGAAGATCTCCGTGCCCCTTATCAGCCAGTTCGGACCGCGGTCGACCACGTCGTGAGGAGAGGTCAGCACATGCACCATCCCGCCGGAATGCTGCACGAAGTCCAGGTTGATCAGAAGCTCGTCGCTGGCGGCGTTGCGGAGGTCCACCACTTCCAGGCCGAGTATGCGGGGCGGTGCGCCCTCGCCCGGTCGCAGATCGAAAAACTGACCTGTGCCGTCTCCTCGCAAGACGTCTCTCCCGTCCCCGCCGTCCAGTTGGGCGTCGTCGGCTAGCCCGCTCAGGATGAACCAGTCGTCATCCGCCCCGCCGACGAATTGTCTCGCCTCCAGACCGCCGATCAGCCGGTCGCGCCCCTCCCGACCGCTCAGCACATACCGGGTGGCCAACTGCGATGCGTCGAGGCTGTCGTCGTCCATTCCCCCGTTGATCTGGATGTCGCTACCGACGACATTCCCGGAGACCACGATGGTGGCCCCGTAACCGGGGTCCGCGTCGTCGATCACGTCGGCTTCGAGCAGCACCGTGCCGCCGGCCGTGATCGTGCCCTCGATGATCAGGATGTCCCCAGCGTGGAGCTGGACCTCCGTGCCAGCGATGGTAGGCGGGTCGCTCTGGGTCTCGGCTCCGCCGGCCGCCCCGAGGGCGCCGGGCAGGGCGGCCAACAGCAGGGCATCGCCCACCCCAGGATGGTCCCTGACGTTGATCCAGACCGGGCCGGACTCGGCCCGTACGCTGGCCACGTACATCGTGCTGGCGACTTCGTCGAGGTATACACCCAGCGGCGCCGATGCCGTGACGGTTCCCGAACCCGCGTGGGCGCTATCGATCTCCAGCGGATCGCTCTTGCTCGTGCCGATCGATCCGGTGTCAGCCGTCAGGCCCAGGTTGTTGCCCACCACCTGGGGAGTCAGGTGGGTGGAGGCCGCCAGGATGCTGCCGTCGGCGGTCAAGACCACGTCTCCGGTGGCGGACTCGATCTGGTAGATCAGCAGATCGCCCGACTCCTCGGTGAGATTGACGTCGCCGTCGGTGACAACGTAGACGTAGCCCGAGCCGATCAGGTCGGTCACGGCCCTGATGTTGGCCAGGCCGCTGCCGTATGCGGGAGGCTCGATCTTGATGATGCGGATCGTGTCGCCGGACTCGACCCAGTCGAAGTCGTACGTCGCCTCCACCAGGTTCGGCACGCTGCCGAACACCCCGAGGTCCAAGCCCTGGGGCGGGTCGCCCGCGCTGGGGCGGAAGCGCGTGGTCACGGAGGCCGTCTGCGGGACGAACTCTTCGAAGACCCGCGTTGGGAAGGTGGCGATGGCTGGGGTGATCTCGGCCTCGGGGGGCAGCAGGTCCACGCTGACCGAGCCTCCGGCGTCGAGCGACTCGATGCCGAACTCGGACGGGAGGAGGTCGGTCTCTCGAACGCGGCCGCCGAGCTTGAGGTAGATGTTCTGGGCGGCGTCGACGACTAGGTTGGTCTCCGGTGCGCCGGTCAGGTCCAGGGCATCGGGCGCTGTAAACACCGAGGGCAGGTCCTCGCCATCGACCAGCGTGACGTTCACGCGCTCGTCGAGAAGGCCCACGCTGCCCTGGGGCGCCTCGATGTTCGCCAGCCGGGTCAGCACCAATGCGAGTGAATCGGACATGCGGACGTGGCTGCCCTCATTGCGGACGCCGGTCTGCCCGATGGGGTTGTCGATCAGGCCGCGCAGGTCGACATCGCCCGCGCTGGAGCGCGTGTTGTCGATGTCGATCAGCGTCGGCTCCCAGGCCTGGGAGACCTCAAACTCGATGGCCACGGTCTCGACGTCGATGGTCACGCTCGGCTCGATGTTGTAGTTGATTGGCCGGATGTCCTGAGTTTGGAGCCCCTTCGCCGTGTTGTTCTCGATTCGGACACTGCGGAACGTCTCGAGGAACTCGATGGTCGACTCACTGCCAGCCACGATCCCGAGCCGGACGGCTTCGAAGCCGTCCGGCGAGCTGCTGAACGACGGCATCTCATCGGCCTCGAAGGTGACTGTGCCCGGCTCGTCGTTGACGATGTTGTCGATCTGAAAGTGCGTCCCGAATTCCGTGTAGTCGACGTTGACCTGCTCCTCGACGCTGCCGTCGGCGGCGATCACGAGCACGGGGTCGCGTTTGGAGAGGATCAGGGCGTCGGCGTCGAAGGTGATTCGCCGTTCGGGGGCGTACGCCCAGGTGGATTCTTCCTTGCCGATGTCGGCCAGAGCGCCGTGTTTGTCGGCCGAGACAGACACGTCGACGACGTCCACGATGGCCTGGACGAGCAAGTTGTGCGTGGTGATCAGCGCGCCGCTCTCGGCGTAGATCCAGGAGGGCGTCTGGCCTTCGAGGTTGGCGAACGCGTCGGTATCGCCCGCGGCGGCCGTGCTGCGCGCGTCGGCCCGAGCGTCGAGAGACTGCTGCTCGTGGCGGGCACGCAACTGCACCGAGTCTGTCCCCGTGATCTCCGCGCCCGGCGAGACGTTGACCGCCGCGCTGTCGAGGACGCTGACCTCTCCGTACGCGTCGGTGTCGGCGCCGGCGGCGGTGGAATCCGCATCTGCATATGCCTCGGCGTTCGGCGTTCGGACCACGGCATCCACACGGACGCTGGCTCCGTCGAGCATGGCCTCCAGGCCGACGGTCACGTCCGCCTCCGATGCCTGGTCGGACGTGCCCATCTTGAGCTTTGCATCGGCGGTTGAGCCGCTACCCAGACCGCCCCCGTCGGCTTCTGCCTCGACCTCTCCTTCCGTCTCGGCCACCGACTCGATGATGATCGCGCCGTCCTGGGTACGCACCTCGGCCCCGTCGCCTATGCGGGTCTTTGCCGTGTGTGCGACTGTGCCGTCGCTGTCGGCCTTGCCGGTCTTGACCACTCCGTAGCCCTCAGCGTTAGCAAACACGGCTGTCTCGTTGTAGGTCCGTGTTGCGATGGTGGCCTGGCCGCCGGACTGGATCGTCGCGGCGAGGTCCAAGACGGTCTCGTTGTCGTTGGTGATGCGCGTATCGGCGTCCGCGCCTCCGACTGCGACCAGCCCGCCCTGCACGTTCTGCGATACGGCGACGGTGTTGGCGTAGGACGTCGAGGTCACCGTGACGGCCTCGCCGCTTACCGTCGCGCCGTCGTCAATCAGCGCGTCCACGTCGGCGGTCAGGTCGGCGTCGGCCTCTGAGCCATCGGACCCGGCCCAGGTGATCAGCGCGCCACTCGACCCGGTGGCATAGGCGGTGACCGTCGCGTCACCTGAGGTGGCCGACGCTGCCCCGACCGTGGCGCTTGGCGCGAGACCGCCGGTCCCGCCCCCCGCGCCGGAAACGAACCCGAGGGCCCCGCCGGCGCCGATTAGGTCGTGCGCGTCTCCTGTGGCGGATGCTCCGTCGATGTCGAACCGCAAGCTGTGCATGGGCCCAGCGCCGGCTGGGTCGAGATCGATCCCCTCAATCCCGATCGAGTGCGTGCCCTCGATGCCGGTCGGGTTCAGGTCTATCGCGCTGCCGCCGGGAATGACCGCAAGCTGGAACTCGTCGGCTGTTGCGTTCACCACGTAGTAGGTGTTGCCGTCCTCCAGGCCCGGCAGCGGCATATGGCCGGCCCGTTGCAGCGTGTGCGCCTCGGCCGTGTCCCCGGCGGTCAACGCGACGGCCGTACCGGCGGCGGCATCCGCGGCGGTGAGGGCCAGCGAGATCGTGTTGTCGTCGATTGCGATGGCGAAGTAGATGTTTGCGTCGGTCAGCCCGCCGATGGGTGTGCCGTCCGTGCTGTAGACTAGCTCGTCGCCCGTGGTCAGGCCGTGCGGGTCGCTGAAGCGGATGATGTCGTCGCCGGCCCCATCGGGGTCGACCTGCGTGTCGGCGAACGTCAACGGCGTCGGGGCCCGGTAGGTCACTGCGTCGCCGTCGGACAGGCCGTGTCCGGCCAGGGCGATCGTGTCGCCGAGGCCGTCGACGTCCGTCTGCGGGTCGAACGAGGCCGGGTCGGTCTCCGCTTGGGCAGCGGAAGCTGCGAGTTTGATGGTCCGGTCGTCGACCACACGAATGTAGTATGCCGTTTCATCGGTCAGCCCGCCGACAGCCGTGTCGCCCTGGTCAGAATAGATCAGGCAATCCCCGGTGCGAAGGTAGTGGCCGTACGGGAAGACGATCGTGTCGTTCACGCCGCTGACGTCCTCGTCCTCGAAGATCAGGCCCAGCGCCACGGTCGTGTCGTCCACGCGGATCACGCGGTAGGTCCGGCCGTCCTCCAGGCCGCCGATCGGGTCGCCGTCGGCCGAGTCGTAGACGATCTGGTCGCCGTCGGACATCCCGTGGGTGTCGCCGAGGTCGATGGTATCGCCCGCGCTGTCGACGTCCGCGGCGGGCTCGAACAACCCGTCGGGCAGCTCCATCTCCCCGCCGCTGAGGGCGGTGAGGTAGAGATCGCCCCCCGCCTCGACCACCGCGTCGATGCCGACGGTTGCCGAGACCGTCGGTGTCAGGGACGCGTCGGCATGCGACTTGCTTACGTCGATTCCGCCGATGCTCGTGCCCTTCGCGACGGCGTCGCTGTCGGCTTGGGAGATCGCCGCGAGCTTGATGTCGCCATCAGACCGGACGGTCGCGCCCTGCCCGACCGCGACCGTCACGGTTGGCGTGACCTCGGACGTGGCATCGGCGCCCATGCCGCTGGCCAGCCCGCCACCGGCCGCCGCCGCGGCCGCCCACGACCGGTCCCTCGCGGTCGCCGAGACTTCCGTCTCGCCGCTCAGCTCGAGGGTGACGTTCTCGCCGAGATAAGCCATCGTCGTCGACGTCAGATCACTCGATGCCTCGATCGAGCCGAAGCCCGCGACGAGGCCCACTGTCAGGCCGTCACCGTCGGCCTCGACATTGTTGTCCGCGACCGCCCGGACCCGGGCGATCCCTCCCACGCCGCCGTCTCCGAGCGCAATCGCAGTCTCTGCCCCGACGTACGCCGTCACCCTCGCCGTCGAGGACAGCGTGGCCTTGGCCCCATCGACCTCGATGAGGCCCCCGGCCGAGGCGGACGATTTCGACGACGAGGTGTTGAGCGGGTCGTGCACCGCTTCGACGGTGACGCCGCCACTCTCGACGATGAGCATCACCCCGCCGCCGACATACGCGGAAAGGTCGGGATTGAGGAAGACCTGCGACTTCGACAGCCCGCGCCCGCCGCCCACAGAGATCTCCACCCCGCCGGTTTCGGCATCGACGTCGGTGTGCAGCAGCCCCTGCACCACCACGTCGTGGGTGACCGTGCCCGTGGAGTTGTCCCCGAGATAGGCGGTGACGGTCGGCTCACCCGTCGCGGTGGCCCGGTTGTCGGCCGAGCCGAGCACGCCGCCCACCGCGGCGCGGCAGTCGGTGGCCGCGTCGACGTGGGCCTCGGCCAGGATGTCGAGGGAGTCGGCGGTGATGGTTGCCGAGGGCCCGGCGAATGCGGTGGTGGTCCCGGACATCATCGTTTCGGCGAGGCTGACGCCGATGGCGGCGAAGCCCAGGCTCGTCGTGCCCCCGTCGGCGTCGGCGACGTCGTTCGACAGAGCGTGGAGACAGACCTTGCCCCCGGCCTCGACCCTCGCGGCATGGCCGATCGAGGCCGTCACCGAGGAGGAGTTCGTCGCGTTGGCGTCGGCGCCGTTGCCCGTCAGCGCCAGGCTGCCGCCGGAGGCCGACGCTTCCGCGACGGCGTCGCGGACGAGCCGGCTGCCGTCGAGGTCGTAGTTGCTGTAGGCTTGGACGTATACGTCGCCGTCCACCGTCAGCTCGGCGGTGGGGCCCACGAGGGCCTCGACGGTTGCCGTCAGGTCAGCGTCGGCCAGCGAGACGCCGATTGCCACGGACGGGGCGACTTCCACGCCGAAGGCCTTGGCGTAGGCGTCGGCATCGGACAGCGCCAGGACCAGCACGTTGTCGGCCTGGGGGACACGCACCCCCGACTTGACCGACGCGCGGACCGTCGGACCGGCCAGGGCGACGGCGTCGTTGCCCGTCGCCGCGCCGACCAGGCCGCCGGCCAGCGCCTTGATGTCCGCGTCGGCGTCCGAGACGGACTCGGCGAGCACGGAAAGGCCGCCGTCCGTGACGGTGACCGTCGTGTCGCTGCCGACGTAGGCGATCGTCTGGGCATTCGCGGTGGCCGCACCGTGGCTCAGGCCGGTGCAGAGGCCGCCGACCGTCACGGCCCGGCTGTCGGAGGAGGCGGTCTCGTGCGACCCGGAGTAGACCAGGACGCCCGCGCCGCTGGTGACGGCGCCGTTGCTGCCGACGTACGCGGAGGTGCCCCCTCCGGCCGTCGCCTCGGCCCAAACGCCGGTGGCGCCCGTGAGGGTCCCCGCCGAAGCCCGGGACTTCGCCGTGGCGCCCCCGCCCTCGGCCTCGCCCGCCTCGTTGGTGTTGCGCAACGCTAGGATGCTCACCTCGTCGCCGGCGAGGATCGTGGCGCCCTGTTCGACGGCGGCCGTTGTGTTCGGCTTGACGCTCGCAACGGACAGCGACGCGCCGACCGTCAGCGACCCGATTTCCAGCCCCCAGGCGCCGGCCTCGCCGTCCGCAAAGGTGTGGGCCTCGACCAGCACGCCGTGGTCGACCTCGACCGGCGCCGCGCTGCCCGCGATCAACGCCTCCACGGTGGGCAGGACCTCGGCGGTCGCGGAGTTGAATGTCCCCGCGTTGATGCCGCCCGCCGCGGCGGTCCCGGCGGCCTCCGCATCGGCGTGCAGGTCGGCCGATACCGTCAGGCTGCCGGCCTCAATGTCCGCTCCGCTGCGCAGCTTGGCCCGCGTCGTGCCGTTGGACCGGGCCACCGGCACGCTCGCGCCGACGCTCCCCATGCCGATCGAGATGCCCGCCGCGTCGGCCGTTGCGGTGTCGTTCGAGAACGCCACGACGGTGAGGCCGCCGCTCGTGGTCACCGACGCGCTGCCTCCAATGTACGCGTTGATGACCCCGTTGGCTTCCGCCGTCGCCTCCGCGCCGTTGCCCGACGCCAGCACCCCGAGCCCTGAGGAGGTCGCCTTCGCCTCGGCCCGCCGGGCGAGGCGCTCGCCGTCCGCCCTGCGGTTGTTCAAGGCGGTCAGCTCGACGGACCCCGCGGTGACGGAGGCGCTAGGGCCAACGTAGACGTCCATCGTGGGCGAAAGCGCCGCGTTGGCCCGGGAGAGGCCGAGTTGCACCCCGGCCGCGGCGATCCCGAAGCAACGGGCCAACGGGGCGTCCTCGACCGCATCGAGAGTGGCGGTCAGCTCGACGCCGCCCTCGACGTCAACCGTGGCGCGTTCGCCCACAAACGCATCGACCTCGGGCGTGATGCTCGCCGTCGCCTGGTTGTATGTCACAGCGCCGTAGATCCCCCCCGTGAGCGCCTGCGATTGGGCTGTCGCGCCGGCGAGGGCCTTGGACGCAACGGACAGCGATCCGGCGGCGACTTTCTCCGTGTCGTCGGCGACCGAGGCCTTCGTCGATCCCCCGGCCGTCGCCTCGGACAGGCTGACGCCCACGCCCACGGAGCTTGCGGCGATCCCCAGCGCCCGGGCGGTGGCGAGCTGGCTTACGTTCGAGTACACGTTGACGGCCGTGTCGACGGACACGGTCCCGCCCACGGACGCCGAAACGTCGGGGGAGGTGTCCGCCACGGCCTTGCCTCCCTCGGCGGCGAGGGCGCCGCCCGAGATCGCGCAGGCGTAGGACGTTGCCCACGCTCCGCCGCTCAGCGGGTCGCCTGCGGCGTCGACGTTGTGCAGCGAGAGGACGTCCAGTCCGTTGGCGGTGATGTCGGCGGTCGAGCCCGTACCGGCGGAAACGGTCGGGCTGACGGTCGCCGTCGTGGACGACACACCTACACTGGCCTCCGTGCTGACCTCCAACCCCAGGACGTCGGCGTCGGCGTCGGCGTCGGTCGTCGACCTCACCAGCACATTGCCGTCCGAGATCGCCACGCCGTCCAGGGCCGCGTTCACCATCGGGCTGGCGGTGGCGGTGGCGACGTTGGCCGTGCCCGCAACAACCCCCGCCGAGACTGCCACGCCCAGTGCCTCGGACCTGGAAATCCCTTCGGCCAGGACCTGGATGTTCGGGCCGTTGAGCGTCGCGCCGGCATCGACGTAAGCGGCGATCGAGCCGTCGACCGTCGTGTGGACGACCGCCGCGCCGAAGCCGACCGTGCCGCTGGCCCCGACGCCGCCCCCGTCGGCTTCGGCCACATCGGCCGAGAGCGACCGCAGCGTAACGCCGCTCTCGCCCGTCAGCTCGGAGTCGCCAGCCGCGTGCGTGTCGAGATTGGCCGAGGCCGTCGCTTCGGCGTAGGCTCCCTCGGCAACGAGGAAGCCGGCCCCGCTTCCGGTAACGCCCACGGCGCGCGAGCTGCGGTTGGGGAGAACACTATCGTCGTCCGCCACGTTATGTCGCGCCTCGACGACCAGTTCTCCCATCACCGAGCGCACCTTCGCGTGCTCGCCGACATACGCCGAAAGGCTCGGGGAGACCTCCGCGTCGGCCCACGAGACACCCACGTCGAACGCGCCGGCCAGCGAGAGGCCGATGCTGGTCGCATCGGCGTCGGAATCCGAAAGAGAACGGACGGCGACCGTGCCGGCCTCAACGTCTGCTCCGGCGCCCACGTACGCGTCGATGGTGCCGGTGACTTCGGCGACCGCTGCATTGAGCTCCCCGGCCAGCAGCGCCCCGGCGTCGGGGGCAAGCGTCGTCGCGGAGGCATCGTGGACCGTCTGTGCCGTCGCGGTCGCGCTGGGAACCGTGACGGCCACGTCGGAGGAGTTGCCGATCACCGCGCCGTCGCCCAGGCCCGCCTGGGTCGTGCCCCTCTCGGCCGCCGTTGCCAGGCACGGGCCGATCGCCCCCGCCGAGAGAGAGGCGGCATCCGCGTGGGCGTCGAGGTTCGAGACCGTCTCACCGAGGACTGTGATGCCATCGGCGCTCTTGACGGACCCGGCGAAGTCGGCAGTGGCGGAGTTGTACGACTCCAGCATCGCCGCGGCCGCGGCAATGCTGAGGTACGTCCCCGCGCCCGCGGAGATGGCCAGGAAGCTCGTCGGGTCGACTACGCCCCGGGCCAGTAACGTTACGCCTCCGCCGACGTCAATCTGCGCGCCGGTGCCGACCGTGGCGACGGACTTAGTCACGATGGTCGCGACGGCAGCCGATCCGCCCAGGCGGACCGATCCGAGGCCCGCCCCGCCGGCCATCACCCACAGGTCAACGTTCGTCTCGGCCTCGACGTCCAGGTCTCCACCGGCGGTGATCGTTGCGCCCGCCTCGATGATCGCAGAGGTGGCATTGGGCTCGACTTCCGCGGCCAGCGTCGTGCTCACGGGGGCGTTGGGCGAAAGCTGCCCGGCGGCAACGGCCACCGCCTGGTCCTCGCCGGTGAGCTGCGCGAGATCGTTCAGCGCCCCGAGGAGCCCGCCGCCGTCCGTGTCGACCATCGCCAGGACTTGACTGTCGAGGAACGCCTGCACCGTATTGTCCCCGTCCAGGTTCTTGAGATAGTTGAAGGGCGCGTCGGGCATCGTCCCGCCGATGGAGTACATTGACAGCGATCCGGTGATGCCGACCGTCCCCTTGCCCGCGCCGAAGACGCCGCTGAGGGCCTCCGTCGATTGGAAGGCCGCGACGTGAACGTCTCGCACCGCGTGCACGATCGCACCGCCGGCGACGTACGCAGCCGTGTCGTTACGGATCACGCCGAGGTCCACGGCCCCGGCGAGTGAAGCCTCGCCTTTGACGAGAGAGCCGTCGGCACTGTAGAGGAAGACCTCGTCTGCGGCGACGATCCACAGGTCCTGGTCGCCGCCGCAGGGCGCCGCCCCGCACGCGGCGTTGACGACGGCGCCCGGGCCCACGTAGGCGGACGTCGTCGCGTCGACGATCTGGGCTGTCAGCGATCCGGCGATGCCGACCGTGCCCGACAGCCCGCTGGCGGCCGAGGAGAGGATCTCCTCCTGCGACAGGGCCTGGATCACCACGCCGCGCGCTTCCGTGGAGCCCAGCACGCCCTCGTCATCCATGTCGTCGACGACAGTCACCGTGTCGGCCGTCATCGCCCGCCCGCTGACTTGAGCGCTGACGCCTGTGACAAATGCGCGTGTGTCCTTGTTGACGAGCGTCAGTGCCACTGCCGTACCCACGCCCACCGTGCCAACTTCGCCCCCCCCGGCGCGAGAGTTCGTGAGGGTCTCGTCGACAGCCTCCACCCGTACGTTGCCCTCAGCATCCACCGCCGCTCCGTCGACGTACGCGAAGGTCTGGGAACCGATGGAGGTGATCGGCAGCGGGCCGGTTACCGCGACCGTCCCCTCGGCCTTGCCCATCGCGTAGCTGAAAACGTCTTCCCGGCCAGTCGCGAGGACCTGGACGTCCCGTCGAGAGCGGACATTGGCCCCGGGGTCGATGTAGGCCTCGGTCACGTTGTCGGTCAACACCAGCGTCGTGCCGGGTCCGACAGCCACCGTGCCGGACGGCCCGGTACCGACGATCGACAAGTGGTAGCTGTCCGTGCCGGCCGCGACGTGCACCTGCTGATCGAGGCTGGCACCACCACCGGTGTTGATGACCGCGTTGTCATCGATGTAGGCCGCCGTGCGGTTCTTCGACACGGACACGGCGCCGGCGATCTCGACGGCCACCACGCCGTCCGCCTCCCCGCCGATTGTCTGGGTCTCGATATCGTCGCGGGAGATGGCGGTGACGGCCAGCCCTCGGACCGTTTGGAGGATCGGCGTGGCGATGCGCCGTTGTTGGAGGATCGGCTCGTCAGGTGGCGCATCGAACGTCACGTCCGGGCTGGCGAGCACGTCAGTCAGGACCAGGGCCAGCGAAGGGATATCTTCGGGAACCGCCACGTCGCTTGCCTCGCCGTCCTCAGGCTCGAACGTGTACGTAAACCGCCCCGTGCTGGCGTCGATGCCCGCGTCCCAACCAGCCGCGTCCACCCTCGCGCCGACACCGATGAAGGCCTCGGTCACCTTGGACACCACCGTCCCGGCGACCGAACCGCCGATCGACGCAGTGCTGGATGTTCCGTTCGTTCCGGACAGGATGTCCACCTCAGCGGTCGAGTCGGCGGCCACGTAAACCGTGCCATGACTCGTAGTGATCGCTCCGTTACCGACGTAGGCGCGCGTCGTCGGGTAAACGGACTGCAGATTCACTGCCCCGGCCAAGCCGGCCTCGCCGTCGACTTGGTCGGCGGCCGCGTACGAGGTAACGTCTTCGGTCGACGTGGCCTCGATGCCAACGTGCTGCCTTGCCGCCGCCGTGGCGTCCTCGCCCAGATACGCCTCCGTCTGTTTGACGAGCTTGCCGGCATCAAGGGCCACGCCGATCCCGAGGAACCCAGACGTGCTGTCCACGCCGGCACGGCTTCCCAGGACGGTGTCGTCGGTGGCCACGAGCGAGAGCCGCTGGCTCGGGGCCGCGGGCCCTCGCTGGTTGATCTGCGCCAATTGGCCGGTGTAAGCCCGCGTGACTGACGTCAGGCCGCTGAAGGTCAAGGAGCCGGCCACGGAGACAATGCTCGAGTCGGCCCCGCCGGATGCCGCCGCATCGAGGTCCTCCGCAGCTAGTGCGACGACCTCTGCGGTCTCCGCCGAATCCAGGGACGCACCCCAGCCGACGTACGCATCAGTGATGGTCTGAATCGCGCTCAAGGCCATCGACGCCCCCACGCCGAGGGCCTTGCCCACCGCGCCGCCGCCAGCGAAGGTCTCGACACTGTAGTCGCTGGTGGCGCGGACCGATGCCCGACTGTCGGCCCAGATCCCGGCGATGTCCGGCAGTTCCAGCTGGCCTACGCGTGCCACGTTCGTCCGCATCCCGCCGTTGAGGGCGACCGAACCGGCTGCGCCGACTACCGTTGCTCCCCCCCCGGCAACGGCCTCCGCATGGAAAATGTTCGAAGAGGCGGGCGCCATGCGGGCCTCGACGGTGACGATCGGCGCCCGAACTTCGGCGTCGCTCTCCACGGACGCGAGGTTACCCACTGTGGGAGCGTTGACCGCCAGGGCAGCGCCTATGGCGGCGGTGCTCAACACGGCTCCTGCGTCGGCATCGGCCGACACGCCGTTCCACGTCTCGCTACGGACGAGCACCTCGCCTGCGGCGCTGACCGCCGCGCCGTCGGCGATTACTGCAGCGGCGTCGTGCCGTGATGCGTTGACGGCGATCGCGGCGGCCACGCCGACGGCCCCCATGCTGATCGTGCCGTCGGCGCTGATCTCGGCGATTTGGTCGGAGACAGTCGGCAGGTCGACTTCGTCGTCCGTGCCCGCGTTGGGGTCGTTGGCAGCGAGGGTATCCGCGATGAGCGAGTCGGCATCGGTCCCGGCCGGTTCCGCGCCGCTGCTGCCGCTGAAGGCATCGGCCTGGGCCGTCTCGGTGGATGTCGCTCGGACGCGCACGTCTCCACTGGTGCTGGCGACGTCTCGGTGCAGAGAGGCCCGGGCATCGTCGTCGCTGGCCAGAATGGACAGTGCTGGGCCGATCATCACATCTCCACTCGTAGCATCGGTCCGGGCCGTGGCGGAATGGGTGCCTTCCTGAATGGCCTCCACGATCACATGGCCCGGCAGGGAGATGCTCGGACCGGCACCAATTCGGGCGGTGACATCGCTGTCCGGGAAAGCCGTAGAGACGGCCGCAGGCACGGAGACGTCGGCCTCGGCCCCGGCGCTGCTGTTCGTACTAGTCGTCAGCGAGCCGTCAGCCGTGACCCGAACCGAACCAAGTCCCGTCACGACGGCCCCGTCCTGGATCTCCGCCCGTGCCTCATTCGCGAAGGCGTTCCTGGACTCCGAAGCGCCCACGCCGAGGGCGCCTGCCACGCCGGCATCCTGGGGGGACGCGATGGCCGAGCCGTTCGCGTCGCTCTCTGCATGGAGGATGATCTCGCCGCCGGTGAGGGTCACGTTGGCGTCGGGCTGGAGCTTGGCGACGTAGCGGTTGGCGGTAACATAGTTCTGCGCCAAGGCCGCGGCCACACTGATGTCCGTATCTCCCGCGCCGCTGGTCGCCTCGGCCGTGAGGTCGGTAGCCTCATCGTTCGTGCCGGCCTCGATGCGGACGTCGCAGGCCGTCACGGCCCCGCCTCCGCCGATATAGGCTTCCCGGCTGACGTCGACCGCATTGGTCGCGCTGGCCGCCGCCACGCCCGAGGCGCCCGTCGTGACGGTCGAGGCGTCGGCCAACGACGTGGAATTGACCTCACTGTCTGCCTCAATCTCCAGCAGCCCGGTGGTGACCACAGACCCCGACGAGGTGATCGAGGCGCGCGTCGTGTCCTCAACCGACGCCAGCGCCATGGCCGCACGCAGGTCCGGCAGGCTCGTCGACATCGATCCCTGCTCGGCAGCGAGAGCGTTCGTGACAACGCCACTCACCGTGTTGGCGGCAACGTGAATGCTGGCAGCCTCGGACACCGAGACTCCATCCTGGATGGAGGCCACGGTCATCGTGGTAACCTGCGAGTCGGCGATCGCCGCCCCCACGACCGTGGAGCTCCCTGCTTCTGCATCGGCGGTCGTGGAGACCGTCACATCATTACTTGCCGTGATCGACAAGTTCCCGCCGACCGTCACCGAGGATATGCCCCCCACAACCGCGCTGGCCGCGCTGCTTGCCTGGTTGATCGCGCCCGCGGCCGTAGTAGACGGAATCCCGGTGTTGGGCGTGGCAACGGCCGTCGCAGTCAGCGTGGTGGCGGCATCAACCGTCAGGTCGCCCTCGCTGGTGAGGATCGAGGCGCCCAAGATCATGGCCTCCGCGGTCGCGGCCGTGGTCAGCAGGACCGGAGTGACGGCCGTCGTACTGGCAGAGGCCGTTGCATTGGCCTCGATATAAACGTCGTTGCCGATGATGGTCGCGCTGTCTAAGAGGACGCTGGCCGCTGCCGTGCTGCTGCCTCCAGGGGCAGTGGCGATCACCTCCACATCGCCTGGCACGCCCGGAATGCCGCCAGCTACAAGACTGGACCCCGGGTGCAACTCAACGCGTGCCCCGACCAGCGAGATACTCCCATGCGGTGCGCCCGGGTCCGTCGTCGACACGGCCGTGCTCGGCCCGACGATGATCTCCCCCGCCGCCCCTGTTATGTCCCCGCCGTGTGTGGCGGTGTTGTGGACCACGAAGGCGAGTGTGTCGTCGCCATCGCCCTCGATCAGCAAGTCGGCCGCAAAGAGGTTGTCCATGCCCTGAATCTCGATGGTGTCCGATCCGGTCCCGCCGCCTGCTGAAGTCCGAATGGTCAAGCTCGGGTTTGGCACAGCTGCACTCGGGATCGGGTTGCGGAAGCGGACGCTCTCGGCAAGCGTGGAGTCGATAAGGGAGTAGTTGTTCGCAGGAAGACCATCATCGGATAACGTGATGGTCTCCGTGCCGCCCAGAAACTCGAAGACACGGTCCGGGGTCGGCAGATGGTCGACGATGGGCTCAAGCCCGGTGTAGGTGACGATCCTCCCGCCGACGTCGATCCAGCCGCTACTTGCATCAACCAGGTGGTGCGTGACCGACGGGTACTCCCCACCCAGAAGGACCAGGCAGTCGATTGCCTCGGCGCCCGGCGGCCCGTCGCCGCCATCAAACCGGATCCCCCCGGCCAGGATGGGCAAGCCCCCAGAGAAATCGACTGTCAACGTATCGGACCAGGAGCCGCCCTGAATGTTGATGCCCGTGACAAGCGACAATGGCGCCCAAGCGGACTGGCAATCGCCTCCAATTCCGATCCGTGGATCGGGCGTGCCAAGCAGGCCCACTGTGTCAGAGATAGCCAATCGGTCGGTGTCAGCATCTAGCCTAATCGTCACGTTCCGCGAGCCTTCAGTTGCTCGCAGGTCGCACCACAGCGTCCCATCGGCTCCAAGAGTGAGCATGGCGAAACCACTGGTGAGCCCCTCGCCACTGAGCAGCACGCGCCGTTCCAGAGCCTCCAGCCCGTCGCCCGGGCCGACGGCCGGGGCCACGGGCCGCCGGGCGGCGTTCCTTCCAGCCATCCTCGACAGCACGATTCCATAGAGCTTCCGCAACCGCTTGTAGGCGCGAGAATTCCATGACATGTCGTCATCCACCTTTCCGGGCATGGCCACAATGGCCGGTGCGCCGGCCGAGCAATGCCCCAGTCCCGCGATCCGCAAGAGCGCTTCCTCACTAAGGAGCTCGCGAGAATCCGGAATTGCTTCCACAACGCGGGTTAGCTGGCAAGTTAAACCCTCGGCCTCTGGCCGAGCGACCCGAAGAGCTTCGGAGCGATCCGGCGTGGCTCTTCTGCCTGGCGAGAGCGATTCCGTGACGGTCAACCCGCCACAGAAGGCAAGTGGAGGTTAATGCAGGGCCAGCAGTCCGGACTCCGGTCGTTGTCTTCTTGGGACGCTCAAAACAGCAAAGCCATGGACGACGGCGTAGTCTTGAGAAGTCGG
>Ga0272441_10007940_pt1 | contig 17029 bp, 25 predicted proteins | sample SSMProp6N_FD_193582 | JGI IMG/M metagenome (GOLD analysis project Ga0272441, IMG submission 193582) | Marine sediment archaeal communities from Little Sippewissett salt marsh, Falmouth, MA, United States - SSM-Prop-6N | ecosystem: Environmental > Aquatic > Marine > Wetlands > Sediment ...
TTAATTTAAGCCTCCCACTCTTTTTTTCCTTTTCTAAAATAATAGTTTTTATCTATAACTTGTCTAAGTAATGCAATATCTATATCTTTCTCTTTTAATTCATACCATAATTGATATGTATCTTTTGGTAAACAAACATTTCCAAAACCTCTACTGTTTTCGATTACTTTCATATGGTTGTTTCCAATGCGGTTATCCATATATAAATAATCTTTAACCTCATCCCAATCTACTCCAAATAAATTAGCTATGTCAAAAAACTCATTAGCAAAAGTAACTTTTGTAGCAAAGAAACAATTTGATGCTAATTTTGTCAATTCTGCAGTTTCGAATGTTGTAACTATCTTAGGACATTTAAATTCTTTATAAAGGTTATATAATAACCTTAAGTCAATAGTACCATCTACTCCAATCAGAATCCTATCAGGACACATAAAGTCTGACATTGCTGTCCTCATTGTTAAGAATTCTGGAATAAATACCATATTTTTTATATCATACTCTTTTGCTAATTTCCTTGTAGTACCGGGTAGAACAGAAGATTCCATAACAACAATTGAATCTGTTCCATGTAATTTATCAAGGGTTTCTTTTATTGGTGAAAAATCCATTCCCTTACCATCATCTGTAGGAACTGTTGGTAAACATAGAAATATAATTGGACATTCTTTTACTTCTTCAAATTTATTATTGCCGTATTCTTTAGGTATCTTTTTATATGGGTCAAAAGCAACGATATCATTACCCATTTTATAAAAACCATCTGAATAAGTCTTTCCTATAAAACCAAAACCAATTATTCCAACTTTCATTTTAAATATAGCCCCCTTAATAATTATTACTTTCTATTGCCTTTTTAATTTCATTTTTTATGTCCATTGTAGGTTCATAACCTATTAAATCCATTGCTTTACTTATATCAGCATGGTATAATGTAACTTCTCCAACTCTTTCTGGCATTAGTAAGATATCGGACTTAGACTTAGATAATTTAACAATTATCTTAGCCACATCTACTAGTTTAATCGGTTTTCCACCACCGAGGTTTATTGTTGTATTTTTTATACCTTTTTTTATTCCACCAATGATTCCTTTAACGGTATCATCAATAAAAGTAAAATCTAGTTTCTTTTTCTTCCCATAGACTTTTAAAGGTAAATTCTTTTTAGCGTTTCTTATCCAAGTCGGTATAACCGTATCTTTAGAGTAGTCATGCCCGAATACAACATTAGAGAAGCGATATATTAGATAAGGCATGTTATAACATTTGTTATAAGCATGGATTAAACACTCATTTGCTATTTTACTAGAAGAGTAAGGACTTTCGCAATTTTCTATAAACACATCTGATTCATTCCTAATTATACCATCTATTTTTGGACAGTTACCGTAGGTTTCCCTAGATGAACTAAAAACTATTTTTGGAACCCTACCACTATATTCTTTCTGTTTTCTTGCGAATTCTAATACATTAAACATAGTTATGTAGTTTTCCTGTGGGAAATCTGGATTTATTACAGAATAATATACTCTACTATTACAAGCAAGATGTATTATTATATCAAATTCCCCAATACGTTTAGGAATAGGATTATTTAAATCCCATACAATATCTGTTGTTCCAGCTACATGTAAAGCGGGTAACCTATCTAAACCAATTACTTCGTATCCTTCTTCTTTAAGTGCAGGTATTAAAGATGCTGCAATTGTCCCAGATGATCCAGTTACTAATATCCTTTTCATTTTAATTTGACACCCTTGACTTATCTTTACAAAGATACGGCTTATAACCAAAGTAAGGTTTCTTAACGAAAATATTGTCTGGTAATTTATGATTTGAGTTAAAACCATGTATCTGGAACATCCTATACATATAAAAAATTGCATCTGGCGATAAATTTATATGTTGGTTAAGATTTCCCTCGTTTGTATAACAATAAAATACAACTATGGCTTTATTCGATGCTTCAGTCATCTTTATTAATGCCTTTCCAAAATCATATATATGTTCTAATACTTCATTTGAATAGACTACATCATATTTTTCTTCTTCTTCAAAAAAAGCATCTAAACTTATTACTCTAACATTTACACCCTCTTCTTTAAATAACCACTTTGCAAATTCCATTAATTCCCCCTCGTAATCTACATAAGTTACATCAAACCCAGATTTTGCAAATTCTAGAGAAGACCAACCACAACCACCACCAAAATCCACGATGGAATTAAGGTTATTATCTAACATTAATTCTTTTGTAAAACGTATCCTATTTTTAAACAAATCCCATTCGTTTGCACCAGCCAAGTCAAACAAATACTCTCTGTTTTTTGAGTAGAATTCTTTGATTGTCTTTCTGTTTTTAGGTTCTAATTTTTCAAACATTTTACCCAACTTATCAGAACTCTGTTTAACCTTATCTTGTATTTCTTCTTCACTTAATTTTTCACCTTTAACTGTTTCTAAATATTTTTTAAGATAATCTACCATGTTTTTTGTTTCTTTCATAAAATCTTAGGCGGTATACCCATACTTTTAGCTGTGGTGGGAACGCCATTGCCTCCTTCTTGTTTTACATCCAAACGCTTTAACGTGATTTATTTTGGAGCATGTTATTATTTAACTCTTCTATTAATTCAGACATTGTTAAATAATTTATTTCAAACTTACTTTCTAATTCATTAATATAATCTCTAATGTTTTGGTATATTATTTCATTTAATCCGTTTTTATTACCATCTCTCTGGGATATATGTCCGTGAAGTATGATTGTATCAAAATATTTTGGACCTATATTATCTATTGAATATGTATATGGGACTAAAAATACTTTATTCCCGCTAGAATTTTCATAGACTTTTACATCTGACCCAACCCTATGTTCAGCCAAATATTCAAAGTAGTTAGGCACGATTTCATAAAAATCTTGTGTACAGTCCCATCCGGGAACCCTAAATCCCTTAACATCTATCCCAGATTCTTGGAATATCTTTTTACATTCTTTTAATTTAAACTTAATTTCATTGTCACTAATGCCAATGAATTCACGACAGTCATCTTTATTTCCTTGGTTATAATGTGTGACTCCATGCCCGCATATTTCAATTGGTTTACTTTTTAACCATTCAACCCATTTACGATTAAGCCTTAAATCAGCAACATTCTTAAAGTTCGCTGGAACAAACATAGTCACTTTTAGATTTGGGAACTCATTAAATAATAGATTTAAATATTTAAATTCGCTATTATCCATCTCTAAACCCCAACCTTTAGATGGATTACAATCGTCTATATCTAAAATTAAGTTTATCTTTTTCATTGTTATATAAATTATAGTACTTCATCATATATAAATGTTTTGTAACTACTTTATAGTGTTAAATCAATATACTTCTTGTTCAGGTATACGCTTTTTACAATTTGTGCAGTACCATTCATTATCTCTTATAATTACAATCCCTTTGCATATAGTATGAAACTTCATTTTTGAATATTATTTTCTTTGATTGCGTCTAAAATATTACTACGCCAATTATCAATTTTGTCTTTAAAATCAATTGGAGTATAATTCCATTCTCCCTTCTTACCGATTGTCTGAAAGTTTTCAAAGTCTTTTTTTATTGAATATTTGTATTTATCTGGGTTTTGATATATGTCACAACTTGGGAATGGTACAAAAGTATGTAACCCCCACTTAGAAACATATTTGTTATTACGATTTATGAAGTCTATTGTTTCTTGTATTGTGTTATCACTCTCTTGTGGCAAACCAATCATTAATTGCCCCCTAACTTTTAACCCAACTTCATATGCATCCCTTATCCCTTTTTCTTGTCTTTCTACTGTAACATTTTTATTAACTAAATCAAGAATCTTTTGTGAACCAGATTCAATACCAAAATCTATTCCCATACACCCACATTCTTTCATAAGTTTATATGACTTTAAATCTGACTGGTCTGCCCTACCCAAACAATGCCATTTTACACCAGTTTCTTTTAGTTTTAAGCATAGTTCTCGTAACCATTTTTTATCAATAGTTAAAGTATCATCACAAAAACTTATACGATTAACATGATATAATTTTTGCAATTCTTTTATTTCTGCAATAATATTATCAGTATTTCTCCATCTTAGCCTACCTTTATAGTTTGTGCAATAACTACATTTATTTGGACAACCCCTTGTAGCCATGATATTTATTTCCCTATCTTCTTTTTCTCCAGTTTCCATATAATCCATAACTCCAATGTTTGAAACGTAAGAATCTGTATCGATTAAATCCCAACTAGGGAATGGTAATCTATTTAAATCAATTAATGGTTCCCCAAAATAAATTTCATTATTTAATCCTTCACTTAAAATTCCACTCAATGTTTTTTCAGCTTCACCTACAACAACAGCATCAAACCCCATACTTAATGTTTCGTTTGGTAAAGAAGTAGCATGAATTCCTCCTGCGATAATCTTGGCGTTCTTGAAATCACTTCTTATCTTTCTTATTATTCTTTTAACATAAGTTATTTGTGGAGTTACAAAACTAATACCATAATAATCTGTTTCTGGAATAAATTGGGACAATATATCTTTACCCCCACTTAAATCTAATATTTTAACTTCATGTCCTTTCATTCTTAGCCAACTAGCTAAATATAATATCCCTAAAGGAATTAAATCTCTATCTGAGATTAGCCAAGGACTTGGTGGATTTATTAATAGTATACTCTTCATATCATACCCCACCTTAAGGAAAAATTTGTTAAGTTTGCGTGATTAAATCCACGTTCAGAATCTACTTTATCCCTCATATCATGTTCCTCTTTTGACCTAACATGATTTGGGTGCTTTACTCTTACTCTCCCATCAACAACGATGTTATAACCAGAGAATAAAACTCTAGCCATTAAATCAACATCTTCCCATCCAGCTTTTTTATATATTAATTCTAAAAACTCACCAGTTTTACGACTATCATACATAAAACAAACACCAGAGCATTGGATTACTGGATATATTTTATCTTTTATTTTATCTAAGTTCTTATTATAATCTATTGTGCCCATACAATTTTTACCAATTCTACTTTTAAATAAATCTCTGTATTCTTTTTTAAGGTTAGCATGTATTTCATCTACTTTCCTACTTACAATTTCTTCGTTATTTGTTGATACAGTACCACAATGATCAACAGAACCATTTGGTAGTTCAACTATACAACCAACAATCCCATTTTTTTCATTTGACATCAAAGTATTATACATCTTTAATAACCAACCATCTTGAATGATTTCAGCATCACCATCTAGTTGACAGATTATATTACTCTTAGCTTTCCTTTGTGCGATATTACGGTTAACTGAAGTTGAATTCTTTCCTTCTCCAATGCAGATTTCATAAGGAATACCTGCATCATGTTCTTTTATTGATTTAATTAATTTATCAAACCATTCGTCTCGCTTATATAATGGAATGCATATCGATACTAATTGTTTTCCTTTCATAAAAATTGTTTGCTATATCCACCCCTTTAGACATTGGTGGAAGGCAAACTCACCTCGTATTGTTTATTCAAATCCTTGTTTACTAATTTTTGTTGTAACATATGAAAATTTAAACAATCGCCTCCAAATATATATTCCCACCAACACAATTCCAATTAGGCTTTATCCTAGCAACATCGTCATTAGCTACTAATATTTTAAAACCAGCATGCCTAAACTTATTAACCCACCAAATTATGTTTTCTTTTATTATATGTGTTTTGTCTATATCGTGTCTAGGAATTACAAACCTATCTCCGTTATTACCAAGTGGTATGACTGCTATAATCTTTTTTCTGCATATATGATGTAGCTTTTCTAAAAAAACATCTATTTCTTTATATTGTATATGTTCTAAAATATCTTTTGCAAGTATGATATCAAATGTTTTTTCTTTTATATCATATATTTTATTTTTGAAGATTCTATCTTTTACTTCTTCGTCTCTGTGTTTAAAGGCATAATCTGATATATCACAACCATAAGCATCAAAACCCAACCAACAAAAAGCCTTAACGAAGAACCCTTTTGAACAACCGACATCAAGTATTTTATCAGTTCTGTTTATTTTTGCACGCCTAGTTATTTCACAGATTGTTTCTAGTGTTCTCTCTGGAAGCCAACGGTAATTCTCATAACCACTTATTCCCTTACTTATTCCTTTTTCAAAGTAATCTTTATTGTATTTTTCTTTCATTTTCTATAAAGCCCCTTAAATATTTTCGATACTAAGTTTATATCCCATCCATTACCAACTAGCTTATAGAGCTTTGAATCAGCAATCCCATCTATATTTATTTCATCATTTAAGAAACCCATCAATCTAAAACATTCTCTTGGTGTTAATTGTCTATATCTTTCATTGACTTGCAGCGATTGTGATACCCCAGTATCTAAACAATAGCTTAGTCCATCTTCTCTTTTAAGATGTCCATATCCACCCGGATATGGTTTTCCTTCTTCTCTGGCTTTCTTAAAGCTTGGTCGATCTTCACTTCTTGGTTGCATACTATGAATTATAATCCTATTGCTTGGTGAATCTTGTTGTGGTGGACGTAGTTGTTCTTTTAGGCAAGGAGAACAACCATCTCTCCTTATCCTTAGCCCTTCATCAACTCGATAATCTGCAACGAAATTTCCGTTCCAGTTTGCATATTGCCTCCCAGTTTGACATAGTGCTACTTGTCCGTTTATTTGAGTATATCTCTTTTTTTGTCTTTTCTCATCAGTAATAAAAGCTATTTGTTTTTCTGTTAGGTTATACTTATCACTTACATCATTTTCAAGTAAATCCCATACTTTTAGTTTTAGTGTCTCTTTTTCTGGAAACATAAATTCCATAAAGTCCCATTTACCTAACTTACACACAAACCAGATTCTTTCCCTATTTTGAGGAATCCCATAATCTTTTGAATTCAATACCTTATAAGCTACATCATATCCAATCTTTCTTAATTCATTTAGTACTCTATTCAAGGTTCTTCCGTTATCATGGCTAACAATACCTTTAACGTTTTCTAAAATCATATATTCTGGTTGTTTAACTTTTGCAATCTTGATTATATCAAAGAATAGTTTACCCCTATCATCTTCAAACCCCTCCCTTTTTCCTTGTATCGAGAAACTAGGACAAGGAAATCCCCCAGTTAGTAAGTTAAAGTCAGGCAAGTCTTTTGGTTCTATCAAAGAGCAATCTCCATAGTTTTTTATTTTTTTATCCTTATTATGATTTTGGTTATAGCATTGTATCGCAGAATCATTTATCTCACTATACCCTACCACTTCATGTGGGATGCCTGCTAATTGTAATGCCCAAGTATCTCCACCATAACCAACGAACATACTAAATACTTTAATTTCTTCCATTTATTACCCTCTGATTTTTAGTAAATTTAAGTAAATTCATTAAAATCACTTTTAGTCAAAACATCTTCTAAGATGTTATTAAAATTAATATACTTACAATAAGAACATTTATGCTGCGGTATTTTATATGCTTCTTCTGATGTATAAAATGAATAAACATCAGTACCTTTACATATTCTAAATTCATTATTAAATTTAGTCCCATTTTCAACAGATAATTCACTACTTGGACATGAGTATACATAACCGTCAGGTGCAATAGCAGGTTTAATCATATGTAAAAAACAATTATTATTTTTTCTATCATTTAAATTAATATTAAAATCTGATATAAAAACATATTTATCATCTTTAGGTACTAATTTTTTAAGTTGTTTAATCTGTGTTTTTATTCCCTTTTTAGAATCAATACAGTTAGGGACTATCCTAACCATCATTTTTTCATTATGTGCGAAATCTATTACTTTAGGGATTGTTTTTTTAGCTAAAGAGGTATTAACATAACACCCACTAATCTTCAAGTTTGGAGCAGTTTTCCTTATATAATCCATTGGATAAGCGTCATCGATATCATAAAAATCTAATGTATTCATTGATAATCTTAACCACTTTAATTTATTAAGATTTTTTATATTTTTTATTAGGTGACCATTTGAATTTGCACCTATAACAAATCCTAATTTTGATGCGTGGTTTATTAATTCGTTAACATATGGATAACAAGTTAAATCGCCAAAACCAGTAATCTCTAATGCTCTTGTTCCTAATTTATAAAATTGTTCTATTATATTTTTTGCTTCTTCTATTGGTAAATCTTGCTTTTTCATAGAATTAGCTTCTGCAAAACAACAATTCTGACAAGAGAGATTACATCTTGTTGTAGGCATTAAATGAATCATGATTGGGACTATTTTCCCATTCTGGATATTCTGTAAAGTATCAAGATGTTTAAAAAGTTTTACGTTATTCGATGTTACACTATATTTATTAATTTTTCACACCCCCCTCTTTTTTTAATCTTTTCAAAAACTTTATAATCTCTTTAGCACGATTCTTATAGCTATATTGTTTTATCCTTTTCTTTGCGTTTCTTATTATCTCAGAACGTTTTTTCCGATTGTTTAAATAGAATTCAACTTTATTTTTTAAATCCTCATAGTCGTCAGCTTTATAAACTATAATCTCATTATCTGGTTCAAATAACTCTCCCAATCCGTTCTTCATAGGTTTATCATCTGTAATTAATAAAGCACCCGAAGATATTACTTCAAAAATTCTAAAATTAATATCATCATCTATTGAGAAATTAAAACCTATTTTACTTGAAGAGTAAACTTTAGACACATCACCATCTTTACATTCAGCTATTGGGAACAATTCAAAATTATCTTCTAATTTCTTTAATAGGCTACACCTAATTGGATGCAGGTATGGATTAACAGTTCCAGCCATGCCGATATCATAATATCTCCTTAATTTAAGACTTCTATTTACTTCTGGATCATAACCCCAAGTACAATATAATACTGGTAATCCCATCTTCTTAAATTCTTCAACTGATTTCTTCTGTGTTGTGATAACCGCATCAACTCCTAACTGGGATATTATCTGTTGATGTAAGAATAGATTTAAGTGTGGGTCTTGTGCAAAGAATATTTTTTTTGTTTTCTTTGGTAGGAAAGTTAAATATGATGCTAGTCTATTCATGTTTGGTTTTCCCGGTTCAAAGAATATTGCAAAATCATAATTTTGTATTAATGGGAATATTGTTTCTGTTGCTACACTTACATCTAAGTTTGTCTTTTTTAAATACTTTACAAAATATTTATCTGCCAATCCATTATTTTCACATATACATAATACTTTCATTTTATACACCTATTTATTCTTCTTTATGAAATTATCTAGTTCCTGTGGGGAACATAATCGTTTATTAACTTCTATTAATCGATTATATGGTCTATCTATTGTTATAACATTAATAAAATTTTTAAAACAAGGAGAATCATCTACTAATAAAATATCATTATTTTTGTCTAACTTATCTCTCTTTTCTTCATTGCTCAAAAACAAAACCTTACATGTTTTTCCAATATTTTTATGTATCCATTCTTTTGTGAAAGGAATCCATTCTTCTGGTTGAGAAGTCCATATCTCAACATCTCCATTAAAATGTTTTTTTACAATCTTTAAATACTCTGTGGGATTACAATTTTGGATAATATCAAACTCATCAAATTCCATCCAATCGAAGATGTCTCTCCCTTTGTAAGTCCAGAACCATTCTTTTGGATATGGGATTAAATATTTCTTAAACAACCCAAAATTTATATCACGTAATACGCCATCTAAATCGAATACTATTTTATGTTTCATATTACATCACCTATAACCTTTTCCCACTTATCAGTTAATTTATTCCAGTTACAAAACTCTTCAACAAATTGTCTTCCATTATATCCCATCCCTTTAGCTTCGTTTAGGTTATCAGCTAACCATAGTATTTTTTCAGTTAAATCATCAATATCACAATAAGCGTGCTCCACATTATATGAACTTGTATCTAACCCATTATATTTTACCCCTAAACCACGAATACCAAAACCACAATCAGTATCGATTAACAACTCGTGAGTAGTGGTATAATCAGTTTGCACACAGGGTATGCCACAAGCCATGCTGTTGGTTTGTAACATTCCAAATCCTTCACCGGAACTACCACTAACAGTAAAGTCAGCCATTTTAATGTACTCTGATATTTCATTATCAGTAACCCTTTGAAGGGGGTCGATTCCTTTAGGATTAAAGATTATCTTTCCCTCTTTAATCGCATCAATTCCATATTTATCTTTTAATACGTTCATAACAAAATCTTCACAGTTTAAGTCATGTGATTTATAGTTCATTATATGGCAAAAGAATTTTAACTTTGGGTTTTTTATACAAGCTTTAACCATTGCTTCAAGCAAACGATGGTTTCTCTTCCTCATTGAATTCCTTGCGATTACAGTAGCAATAATATCATTTTCATCAAAACCATATTTCGTACGTAGATAAGATTTTTCATTTGAGTTTGCTGGTCTAAAATCATATAAGTCGACACCATGATAGATTAACTCTGAATCAAACCCTGCATTCTTCATAACTTCTTGAGTGAACTTACTCATTGCTACAATCTTAGTACAATTGCGTAAAATTGGTTTTCCACCAGTTGGAACCATGTCTCCATCCATCGGAAAATACCCAATCCAAGGAAAGTCTAATTGTAACTTGTAAAAACCTTGATTAAATAATGTAAAAGAATCTTCTAAAGTTATAAGAACATCTGGTTTTATTTCACTTATTATCCTAACAAGTCCTTTGATTTCTGATTCGTTTTTCTTCCTTCCAAGAACTTTAAACCCCATAAAATCAAATACGGAACCACTGTAATTTTCCCCATAAACAAAAACCTCATATCTACCCCTTGAGGATAATCTAGAACAAATATTTCTAGTTACTTCTGCAAATCCAGTTGGCATATTTGGTGAATTAGAATACCACAATACTCTAATCCTTCCCTTCCGTTTCGGTTTTTTTATTTTTTTCCATTCCATCTTTTCTTAGTTCCATATAGTTTATTAAATCATCAAATAAAGATTTTAATTCTAATTTTATTGTAGCTCTAGCAATTTCCTCATATTCTTTTTTTAAAGCAGAAAATTGTCCAAAATTTAATATTTTATTTACAATACTAAGTTTATTTAGTTTCTCATCTTTACTTAACTCATCCGATTCTAAATATTCTCTCCAAAATTTGTTAGGTAAACTTTCTTTATTCATCTTGTGGTCTTTTCTTACTGTTTCTTACTTTTAGACAGGAGATTATCTCACCATCATCTTTGTTTAAAATTTCTTGTAAACTTGAAGCTAATTCTGTTAATTTTACTATTGGTTCATCACCAAACTCAACAGTTATCTGTATTTGTTGAACCATTTAATTCCATCCCATTCTAACTGCCCTTTTACGTCTTTGTGGGTTTCTTCTTCTACCACCACGTCTTGGTTTTGGATCTCCCTTTCTACCAACTCTTGGTGTTCCACCACAACTTCCTTTTTTCCTACTATCTACCATATTAATCACCCCTTTTATTCTTATTTTTTAGGTCTTCTTTTTCTTCTACCAATATTAATCACTCCTGTTTACATGTTTTGGGTATCTACCCTCATGTGAGCCATGACATTTTTTACATAGCCATTGTAAGTTAGATAATTTATTATTTTTAGGGTTATTATCTTTATGTGCTACGGTTAAGTTACTCCTAACCCCACATCTTGCACATTTTTTCTCACGATTACTTCTTTCAAGTATTCGTCTAGCTTTATTACGTCCAACCCTATCTCCACTAGTTCGTTTCAATTCCCTCCTAACATGAGCCCTATTTTTTCGTTGCCATTTAGTTATCCTACTTACTGAACCTCTATCCGACATAATCAACACCACCAAAGTTATTTGAATTGTTAAAGTTTATAAAAGCCTGTTGCAATCTTGCATTCAGGTTTCTATTTATTTCACTTGAATTCTCTTCAAATGCTTTTAAATTATCTTTAAACAAAGTTACTTGTTTGACATATATTCCAAGTGCATTCTTTAGGTTATCTAATTCAATCTGTTCAGTTTTAAGAGTATTCTTTAGTTGTTTTATTTCTAGACTCTTGTTATCTATCCTTATTTTTTGGGATGTAATTATAGAGTCAAATACTTTCTGTAGTTCTTTTAGTTTATGTGCCTCTAAATCAGCGATAGATGTTGTATCAAACTTAAATTCATCTTTCTCTTTTTTATTTTTTTTCATTTTATAAAATAATTGTCTCTCCTTTTATTTTACCGTTTTTCTTTATATTAAATTTAACACAACCGCATGGTAATGAATTGTATAAGTTCCTTGTTCCATAATTATCTTCGCCTGCTATATAAGTCCTATAATAACTTCCAGTTAAAGCCAAATAATCCACTGAGTTAGTAAAATCTTCTTTTAAACTTGCATTATTTATTACTTGTAGTGCGTGAACATGTCCCATTGCTACAATATCTGGTTTCCTCTTAAAGTTATTAGCTAGTTTAAGAATTTTATTAACTTGTCCACCAAGCGTAGTAGAAGTTCCACAACCATGTGCTATAAACATTGTTAAGCCATTACTCATCTTAACAATTCCAGAACCTCCAAAATAAAATGCATTTAAATCATGTGATAGTATATGTGGTATATCGAAACCTGTTTTAGATTTTAAAGTAAAGTCATGGTTTCCCATAAGAATACCTTGAACCTTTTTTCTTATCGGATATAAAATTGTTTTGATTGTATTATATTGCCGTTCTGATGTGGTGTTCTTTGGGTCTATATTAGATATATCGAATCGTTTATCATTTGGCAGAATAAATTCGCATAAATCACCAACAACAAAAACCTTTGCTTTCTTATCTTTCTCTATTAGTTTTACTGTTTTTATTAAAGCTTTCTTATCAAAGTTTTTAGAACCTACATGAAAATCTCCAATTAACCATATATTTGATTCATTACCTATGTCTAAATTCAAGCTTTTTACCATTTTAACTGTACCTCATCAATTTTATAATTTGAAAAATATCTCCCCACACACCATGTTTTATTCTCCTATTCATCATATATTCACGCATCTTTTGTTTCTTTTTCTCACGGTAAGTTTGGTTACTCCAATAATATTCACGAGACTTCGCATTTACATTGTCTCTATTTACCATATAATAGCATATATCACTAATGATATATAAACCTTACGTTGTTACTTTAGAGTGTTAAATATGGTTATTGTTATGAAAATAATAATTATCAAAAATATTAAAATGGATTTTAGTTTCTTCTTAAACAATTGTTTCTTGAAGTACCTACGTCCACCTATGTAATACATTTTAAAAGAAAAAAATGAGGGTTTATTTAATAAACCCTTAATTCAACTTCTACTTCTTCTTCTGGAATGACTATATTCAGTTTTTCATCTTCTATGTTATCTTCTGGATTCTCAATTACAATTCCATAATCTGTTATATAGTCTTCGTCAAAGTTCGCTATGCTATTGTTATTAACCAATACATCGCTAAAGTCGAATTCAATTTCAAGGTCATCTATTTTGACTTTTCCACTATTGGTATCCATAGTTAAATCCGTATCTCCAAGTTCTACACTTGTACCAAGTTCGTCAAAATCCTCGTCAAATATTGTTCCACTTTCATTTATATAGACGGTATCGTAGTCGTTTATTCCAACAATAAACTCTCCCCTAACTTTAATATAATCAACACTGTTTTTATTCGTAACTTTGAATTTATAATCTTCTGTATCTCCAAACTCAATGTTATCGTAAACAATATTCAAAAAGTTATTAGGTAGTGTTATCAAATCACCTACTGATAGTGCCTTAAAGTCCTCATCCTCATCTATGCTATTAAACTCTTCTACAAGTTTAAGTCCAATCGAATTGGAATCAACAACATACTCCCAAGGAGAATCTTCTTCATATTCATCCCCATCTTCAATTGTTTCTGATACTGTTTCACCAACTTTGAGGGTTACAATACTATCGTATTTCTCTGAGTAAAGCAATTCGTAAAGTTCTACTTCAATTCCATCAATCTCTTCAACTTCCCCATCATCAATCTTCTTATTAACACCGTTTACACTTACATAGACATAATCTTCACCAATCAGCTTAACCTCAAGACTCTTTCCACTAACATCAATTGTATCTCCTTTCTTCACTACATAATCAACACCCTTATTGAATGTTACTTTGTCTGAATCCCAATCTGTTATTTCAAGTTCCTCTCCCATGAAGTTAAGTGTCAATGTCTCATCTTCATCTATATCTGATGTATCCAAAGTTGAATCTATATTTAGTGTATATATTATTCCCTCTGATGGAATGTTTAGGTAAGTATTACCTTCATAATCGTCTTTGTTTGTTTCAACTGTCAAACCACTAAGACTAAAGACTTCTTCAACGTCATAATCGTCTCCATCAAATTCTACTTCAGTATCCTGTAACGTCTCTAAATCCCTATCTGAAATATCTGTAGTAATATCCTCATTTAGTGAGATGTCATCCAATACATAACCAACAACCTCTTCTGTTTCAGTAGGTTCTGTAACTTCAACAGTTTCTTCAACAGTTTTCTTATAATCCTCGATTATCTGCTTATCCCTATTGTTTAGTTCATCCTCTGAAAAATAGGTTAGTCCAGAATTAACCATGTAATCTTCTATTGCTTTTTCGTTATCCTTTGTTATATCTACACTTAATACACCCTGTTCCTTTGCAATAACTTTCTCTTTTTCTACCATATCATTAACAATGCTATTAAGCTGTTCTTGAGATTCTATTGGTACTCCTTGCAAAGTCATCTTACTTGTACATCCAACCAATCCACCAAGGGCAAAAATACTAATAAGCCCAAAGGCAACAATCTTTTTTATGTTTTTAATTACTTCCATTTTTATTCCTCCGTTTTATGAATATTATTTATTACTCGCCTGCCAAGTACTTTTACAAGTACTTAAGATAGAATTCTTTATTATTACGCTGTTTTTACGCATTTCTACCATATAAATCAGTCCTCATATTTAAATGTTATCCTATTAAGCGATTTAACTTAATAAGTGCTTTTTGAATCTTCACTACTTGATTATCATTTAAGAGCGGAATATTAAATACAATCGGCTTAATATGTTTATGTTTATTTAAACCTGTCATATCAACAAACTTGATATCACCTCTATATCCACGTTGAATATGGAATGCACCTAACTGAAATCCACTCTGTGGGAATTCTTTTGGTGTATCTAATATAACAATCTCCTTGATACCAAAACCTGCTTGATGTATATCCCTCAACCTAGCTTTCATCCAAAGGTGGACAATAGTTGTTAGGAAAACAAAATTATCTGAAACCTCCAAAGACTTTTGAATGAATGGTCTTATTTTAGACCAAGGTGGGTTTGTTATAATCCAATCCACTTTTTCATCAAATTCCATAAAATCTCTCCCTTCTGAAATTTCACACCATAAAGAATCTGGAGGTAAGTATTTAAGGAAATTACCTGAACCCTTACAAGGTTCTAAAATCTTACCTTCTGGTTTAAAATGGTCTATAAGTGCTTTCGCTAAATGTTCTGGAGTCATAACTACATCGTTACGATTTGTGTTATTTTTTAGGTATTTCATATTCAAAACTTTTCTCCGATATTTCTCTTAATGGATTCGTTTATGGGCGTTTACGAAGTAAATGTACTTAAACGCACAATTAATCTACACTCCCAACAAATACAATCAATACTCAATATTTCATTATGTTCATTCATCTCTATAAAATAACCCATAAGCTGATTACATTTTCTACAATGAATGGAATATAATTCTTTTTCACATACTTGCATTGTTTTCATTTTATTTACAAACCTCTCAATTTCTCATAATGTATGCATTGCTATTATGTTCTCCGTTAGGATTGGCGAAGCCAAAGTAATTTGGTGTGCCGTTCCATTAACTCTTTTATTTGCTATATCAACATAATCATTATTAATATCTGAACAAACAAAGTTTCTTCCTGTTTCTTTAGAAGCGACAGCAGTTGTTCCACTTCCACAGCAAGGGTCAAATACTATATCTTTTTCATTTGAACTTATTTTGACTAACTCTTTAAACAAATCCAAGTTCTTTTCTGTTGGGTGTGCTTTGTTTCTTCCATTAGGAAATCTTAAAACAGTATTACGACAATGAGCATTAAATACAGCATTTTTTTTCTTGCCATATACTGCAAATTCTGTTCCAGATAACCAAATATACTGACCATTCATAGGACTTGGATTTGTTTTTTCCCATACTATTACTCTTGTGGATAATTTGTTCTGATTCATTATATTGTATATTTCACTTAATTGTGACCAACCACAAAATATGTAAATAGACCCCTTTGATATTCTAACACATTCACTTACAAATTTCTTTAAATCAAAAGTTATAATATCAGCATCTTGTTTATCCAAAACTCTTAGTCCATTTGAAGGTCTATTTACCCCATCATAAGGTATATCAGTCAAAATAAGTTCAACACTATTATTACTCATTTGACCCATAACATCAATACAATTTCCTTGAAAAACTTTGTTTGTTTGTATAATCTTCTTAGGCACACCAAATTATTGAACATAATATCTATGTTTCGCTTGAAGTTGCGTTAGCAATTTCGTGAAACATTTATTATAATCAGGATATTCCTTTTTGGAATCTAATTATGAAACCGTAGCCCCTGTTAGGTAATTGTCCAAAAAACCTTCAAAGATACTTTTATTGTATATCTTTGACCATGCACATATAGTTACATCCCTTTGATTCCAGACAAAGCAACCCGTATAATTTATAACATAATAACATCTGAATATATAGCCATCTTTATAATCAGCATACATCCATTTCATTGATTCATAAGTAGGTGTACAAATATTCTCACTCATTACAGTAGATATTATCATAATTAAAACAACAATCATAATAATTACTTTTTTTATCATTTTCTTTTTTTTCTGGGGCTATGTTTCATAATGTCGGAATT
>Ga0272441_10007941_pt1 | contig 17028 bp, 18 predicted proteins | sample SSMProp6N_FD_193582 | JGI IMG/M metagenome (GOLD analysis project Ga0272441, IMG submission 193582) | Marine sediment archaeal communities from Little Sippewissett salt marsh, Falmouth, MA, United States - SSM-Prop-6N | ecosystem: Environmental > Aquatic > Marine > Wetlands > Sediment ...
GTCAGGGTATCGCAAACGCCCCTTATGGGAACTTGACGAGCGCGATTTGCTGGAGACGTGTACCACCAATCTCTATGGTTCCATGCTGATGAGCAAAACCGCTGTAGGGATTATGCGTTCGCAACCCGTAAAAGCCACTGAGGTATACCATATTTTTAATTTTGGTTTTACCTCCTTTGGGGCAAGGTTTTCGCGTTCACCTGTCCCGCATAAGGCATCGAAAACAGGGGTGGCTGCAATTACCCGCCATCTTTCCAGGGAGATAAGGCAAGCGGGAATCTCGGGAATCGGGGTCCATGAAGTCAGTCCGGGCCTTGTCCTGACTGATCTGCTGTTGCGGGATACCGATGACGAGACAAGGGCTTTTCTTCAGATAACGGCTGATACTCCCGAGGTTGTCGCACAAAGACTTGTTCCGAAAATAAGGGGGGTCAAGGGGAGCAATTCGCTTATTCGATCGCAATCACTGCTAAGGATGGCGGGCAGCATGGCGATGAGAGTGATATCAGCGCGATTCAGCCCAAAGCGACATCGAGAATCATCATAACCGAAAAACCGAGCATAGTAGTCATCGTGACAAGATCGATGTTTTCATATTTTCGCTGTGATTCCGGTATCAGCTCTTCAACGACGACAAAAATCATGGCCCCGGCAGCAAAACAGAGCGCATAAGGGAGAATGCCCTGCATGCTCATCACAAACATCGCCCCGCCAACCCCGGCTATCGGCTCCACCAGGCCGGATGCCTGGCCCATCAAAAAGCTTTTTCCTTTTGACATGCCCTCTCTTCGCAACGGCATTGATACCGCTGTGCCCTCGGGAAAATTCTGAATGCCGATTCCGATCGCAAGAGCAATTGCTCCTCCCAGAGTTGCGGAAGGGAGGTGTGCTGCAACAGCGCCGAAAGCGACCCCTATGGCAAGGCCTTCAGGTATATTATGAAGGGTTATGGCAAGGACGAGAAGCGTACTTCTCTGCCATGATGTTTTGACACCCTCCCGTTTATCCATACTCAGGCCGGGGTGAAGATGCGGCAGAAACCGGTCGGTCAGTCGCATAAAAATACCGCCGCCCATAAAGCCGATGACGGCAGTCAGCCAGGGGATCTGGCCAAGCTGTTCAGCCATTTCTATTCCCGGGGCGAGAAGAGACCAGAAACTTGCAGCAATCATGACTCCTGCAGCAAAGCCGAGCATTGCATCCAGCACCCTCTGATGGAGTACTTTGGTGATAAACACCAGTCCGGCTCCTGCCGCCGTGACTCCCCATGTGAAAAGGGTTGCAATCAGGGCCTGGGTAACCGGATCGAACTGTTCAAAAAAATCAATCATCGGGTATTACTTTGACTCATTTTTTGTTCAGGTTCCGGAAGTAGCGTTCAAACGACTTTTGCGCTGCATTTTCATCCGTCTGGATCAGTTCAAAGGTCAGGTCTCGCGCTTCGGGAGTCCAAAGGGACTCGACCGCAGCTTCCGCTACGTCGCTGCGGTTGATTTTTCCGGTTTCAATCCGGTCGCCTGTATCGAAGAGCAGGGGATGCTCCATCGGTTCGCCTTCTGCAAGCCCGCCGGGGCGGAGGATGGTGTAGCTGAACCCTTTCGTACTGAAGAGTCGGCGCACCTCGTTTTCTCCTTCGAGTTTCATGGTCAGTACCTGACCGTACTTGTTGAGAGGGTGATCGGGCCTGGTGACCGCAAGGGAGCTGATGAGCACAAAGTGCCGGACTCCCTGCTCTCGTGCGTGTGCCGCAAGCCGGATCACACCGTCGCGGTCGATTGCCGAAGGGGGAGGGGCTTCGGGATTCATGACGTTGCCGCCGACTGCACAGATTACCGCATCGGCATGGCTTACCGCAGCCAGTACCTCCTCATCGTTTTCAATGCTGCCTAGGGTGAGTTTGTCGGTAATTTCAGGTCCGAAGAGCTCAAGCGCCTTCTTGCCTGAACGAACGAAAAGACGGTAATCGATACCGTAGTGCTGCAGGCGTTTGACCACCCACTGTCCGGTTCTTCCTGTAGCGCCGGCAACGAGAACTGTTCCACTATAGTGCATGTGCTCAAAGTTCAAGGTTGAAAAGGGTTTGCATGAGCAGTCAATAGTCAGCCGAAAATCGAAAATTTAACGTTCAGTATCATCGTCAGATCAACCAGTCCGTGCAGGACGAAGACGGTCGGCAGGTCGCGGTACCAGAAAAAGGACAATGCCCAACTGCCGGCAATCAGGATCTGGGTCGGCATAAAAAGCGGTTTGAAGGGGCTTGCCTGGTTGACATGCTCCGGCAGCATATCGAGCCAGAAAAGCGCGTGGATAAATCCGCTGTATATCATGAAGAAAACGAAGCCGGTGATAAACAGTGCCCACGGGTTTTTGGTGATCATACCTGCGAGTTTTTCGCCAAGAATAAAAAAAGCGTAGAACATGAATGTTTCTGCGATGCCGTTTCCTATCGTAAAGAGCACGACCGAGAGCGGGTCAATCGTTCTTCCTCCGTCAAAGGTCGAGTTGGAATAGACGAAAGCGTTGAATGCGACGATGCAGAGCGAAGCGATAAGCAGCACCTTGCGCCGAAGGTCGAAATTCGTATTGTAACTGAACGTTTCTTTCCTGAAAAAGACGAGTCCTATTGCGATGGCAATGAACCAGTAGGTAAAGATTTTCACGGGTACGGACCATTCCATAGTGTGGTTATGTTTTACGTTGTGGTAAGTGTATTATGCTTGTTCTCTACGCATTCTGCAGCGTGATAGGAACTTCGAACATAGGGGCCTGACTGGACCGTTGTGCATCCTTTTTCCAGTGCGTAAGTTCGGTATTGGTCAAACTCTTCCGGTGGGACGTATCGTTGAACCGGATAGTGGTGTTTGGATGGCTGCAGGTACTGACCGATGGTGATGTGACGGCAGCCGTAGGCCAGAAGATCGTCAAGCACCTCGTATACCTCTTCAGGGGTCTCGCCCAGACCGACCATAAGGCCTGATTTTGCCTGCAGTCCATAGGTTGATGCAGCCAGACGAAGTACCCCGAGTGATTGACGGTACTCGGCTTCAGGGCGCACTGCGGCGTAGCAGGAAGGAACGGTTTCCACATTGTGATTGAGCACCTCCGGACGGAGTTGCATCACGCTATCGAGGGCGTCCAGATTTCCCCTGAAATCAGGAATCAGGCATTCTATGGTGGTATCGGGATTGGATTCGCGAATTTTTCTGATCGTTTCAGCCCAGGCCCCGGAACCGAAATCGGAGAGATCATCTCGGGTGACGCTTGTCAGGACGACGTGGGTGAGTTTCATTTTCCGGACAGCTTGCGCGACGTTTTCCGGTTCGTTCGGGTCTGGGGGAGGAAGATCCTTTTTTGTGCCCACAGCGCAGAACCTGCAGCTTCGTGTACAGGTATTGCCAAGCAGCAGAAAGGTAGCCGTTCCCGATGACCAGCATTCGTGCAGGTTCGGGCACTGCGCCGAGCGGCAGACGGTATTGAGACCGTACCCGGCAATCAGTTTCCTGGTTGATGCAAATTGAGCCGTTCCCGAAAGCCTGAGTTTCAGCCAATCGGGTTTTCGTTGAATCTTCATATAATCAGATGCTCTGAGCTTGTCGCTGTGATGTTCGGTATAAAAAAATGAATATAGTGAATCTTCTTGGTGCAGGATAGCGGAATGGAATTTTTACAATGACATGCCGGTTTTCTGAAACCTTTTGCCACTCTTATGCATAGAAGAGAAAAAAGACGTGCATGAACCCAATTGATCAGGATATTTCGCAACGCTTCAGGAACGGAGATCCCGACGCTCTTCACGCGGTGGTGACCTGTTGCCAGAATACCGTTTTCAGGATTGGCCTCAAACTGTTCGCCAATCAGGACGATGCGAAGGATTTCTGTCAGGATGTTTTTCTGCACGCCTTTGAAAAGAGAGGCCGCTATGATCCGAAACGCCCTTTAGAGCCCTGGTTATACCGCGTGGCTTTAAATTTCGGTCGAGGAAGGCTGCGCAGAAAACGAAGCTTGTCGTTGATCGATGCCGATGCTTTTCAGCATGTCGATGACAGAGCGGTTCGGGATCTGGTTGAAGAGGAGAGACGAGTTGCTGTGCAAAAATCTCTCATGCAGCTCAAATCCAACTATCGCGAGTGTTTACTTTTGCGCTTCGAGTGCGATCTGAAGCTGGAGGAGATAGCCGGGGTTCTGGAGATACCTCTCAGTACGGTGAAAACCCGGTTGCGCAGGGCAATGGCCGCTTTTAAAGAACGCTATATCGCTGATGGAGGAGACTATGCTGATGAACTGTAAGGATGTAGAACGATATCTCGTTGACCGGGCACTCAAGATTCCTTCAGGCGAGAATCAGGATGCGCTGGAGAAGCATCTGCAGGCTTGCCCGCATTGCAGGGCGCTTGCGCAAGAGTATCGGGCTGTCTCAGTGGCGCTGCAGCCTGAAACTTCTGCTGCAACCGATATCGATATGGCGGATCGGGTTGTCGCTCTGGCATCGAAGAAGAAAGGAACACAAGACAATATTCGGCGAATGACCTTTTCTGTTGCTGCGGTTGCTGCTCTTTTCCTGATGACGATCGTCACGCCGTTCATGCTTTCGAACCGTCAGGAGGGGACGACCGACGCTCTTGTTCTTGACTCTTATATCGAGGCATGGGAGGCTTTGTCATCTCAGAGCGGCAACGCGACAGGTTATTCAGCATTCAGCTATGAAGACTACGGGGTGCCGCTTGCACTCTCACAATATCTTGAAGATGAATCTTTGTAACGACTACACCATTGAAAAAAGGAGAATGATGATGATGAATATGAAAACACGAATTGCCGCAGCAAGTCTCGTGCTGCTTTTGCCTGCAATGATGCTCGGGCCTTGCCAGGCGATGGCTTTCGGACCGGAACGCAATCCCCGTAAGGCGGATTTCAGGCGAGATCGCTTACAGAACGACGGCAGAACCATGTTCAATGATCTTGATCTCAGCTCAAAGCAGCTTGAAAAGCTGAAAAAACATAAGCTGCAGCAACGAAAGAGTATGATTACTTTGCGTTCACAGCTTGATTTGCTCAGGGCCGATATGGCTGAGGCGGCATTTCGCGACAATCCTGACAAGGCATCAATCAAAGTGATTGCAGGAAAGATCGGTGATCTTCATGCACAGATGACGGTTAAACGTATCGAGGCGCTCATCTATCTCCGAAGCATTCTCAATGACGAGCAGAAAAAGGTTATGGACAGTCATCACATGTTCTCTCAGATGATGACGGGGCCAGACAGGAACTGACACCTGAGCTGACCTGTTAGTCCGACCGACAATTTGAAGCGTTTTCAGCGTCATACAGAGGAATCTGTTACGATGTTTACTTGCAGAACCATGACAACCATGCAGAGAAAAGATCATATGATATTTTATCGACGCTATCGTATGGCGCTTTTGACGCTTCTTTTTTTTATTGCCGCTTCTGCTGCACAAGCAGGAGAAGTCCTGACGTGGGACGCATGTGTCAACGAGGCTCTTCTGAACCAGCCCGACCTGTTATCCTCACGCGCTTCTATCGATGAGGCCGGGGCCACGAGGCGCATCACTGCCTCATCAGGACTTCCGCAGGTGCAGGCAGGGCTCAGCGCAACACAGAGCGGCACGACAGAAGGAAGCGGCTCTTCGTCGTCATCCTTCTCCTATTGGCTTTCAGCTTCCCAGCTGCTCTATGACGGAGGATCGACATCGAGCCTTATTGCAGGCGCCGACGAGTCGATCAACGCCGCCCGATACCGTTACGGTACTGTTTCGTCTGAAGTGCGCCTTGCGCTCAGGACAGCATTTGTCGACCTCCTGAAAGCACAGGAGCTTGTCGGCCTTGCAGGAGAAATAGCTGAGCGAAGAGAAAAGAATGTTGGCCTTCTGCAGCTTCGTTATAATGCGGGACGGGAGCACATCGGCTCGCTCAGGCGAGCTGAAGCCGATATGGCCGAAGCAGCATTCGAGGTTGCCCAGGCTGAGCGTGCTCTTGTTCTTGCCCGTTCGAAACTCGCTTCGGCACTCGGGCGTGACCAGCGTTCTGTCGTGAGCGTGAAAGGCTCGTTCAAAGCATCGGAGTCGCTCGTGTCCACTCCGCAGTTCAGTGTTCTTGCGCGCCAGAACCCTCAGGTCCAGCAGCTTCAAGCTGTCGAGAGGTCGGCCCGGCACGATCTCGACGCCTCCAGGCATGCTTTCGCTCCCGCACTTTCTCTGACGTCATCTGTAGGAAGAAGCTCCTTTGATCAGTTGCCGGTCGACGCACTTGACTGGAATGCCGGTTTTTCGGTCTCTATACCGATTTTCGAGGGGGGCAGTGGCAGGGCAAACGTTGCCAAAGCGCTTGCAGCACTCAATAACAAGGCAGGGCAGGAGCAGAGCGGTTATCTGCAGGTGCTCGATACGCTCGAAGAGAGCTGGAAGAATTTTCAGGATGCATCAGAAAACGTCGGCGTGCAGAAAAAATTTCTCGAAGCGGCCGCTGAACGTTCCACGATCGCAAATGCTCAGTATTCCAATGGCTTGATCAGTTTTGACGACTGGGTCATTATCGAGGATAATCTTGTGAGTTCAAAAAAATCATATCTCAATGCCGAGGCGGAACTTCTGCTTGCCGAGGCCCAGTGGATGAAGGCAAAAGGAGTGACATTGCATGAATAAGAAACCTCTCATCATCGCGCTTGTCGCTCTGTTGGTTTCCGGTGCGGCAACTGGAGTCTGGTTCATGGTGTTGAGCAAGAAGGAGCCGTCAGCCGAGTTTCGGTCTGTCACGGCGATAACAGGAACGATCGATGAAACGGTATCGACCACCGGCGTTGTCGAACCCCGCAACCGGCTCAAAATCCAGTCATCCATCGCAGGGCGTGTCGAGGAGATTCTTGTCAGCGAGGGTGATATGGTCAATCAGGGTGAACAACTTGCTCTTGTGAGTTCAACCGAGCGCGCAGCACTGCTCGATGCCGCAAGGCTTCAGGACCCCGGCGAGCAGGCGTATTGGGAAAGGGTCTACAAAAAAACAGTGATCCTTTCGCCTATCGACGCTCAGATTATTGTCAGGAGTATCGAACCCGGGCAGACGGTGACAACGAGCGATTCGCTTTTTGTTCTTTCCGACCGCCTGATTGTCAAAGCCTATGTCGACGAAACCGATATCGGCCGGATCGCCATCGGCCAGAAAGCCGACATCAGCCTCGATGCCTACCCTGATATCCGGGTGGGTGGAACGGTAGAGCATATTGACTATGAATCTCATCTTGAGAGCAACGTCAATATCTACTATGTCGATATCATTCCCGAAACAATTCCCGATGTTTTCCGTTCAGGTATGAGTGCTGATATCGGGATTACAGTTCAGGAAAAGCAGAACGCGGTTCTTCTGCCGATCGAAGCGGTGCAGACGGTTGATGGTATGACGGTCGTGCTTGGTGCGAGCGCCGACGGCATGAGCCCGGCCTCTTATAAGCCGGTGACGACCGGCCTTCAGGATGAGGAGCATGTCGAGATTGTCGATGGGCTTCAGGCCGGAGATATCGTTCTTTTGTCCGGCGGTTCCTTTGCGCTTCCTGTCAGCAATGGCGGCGGATCGAGTCCGTTCATTCCCCAACGAAGAAAACGATAGCGCAGCATGATCGAGCTGAAAGACATCTACCGGACCTATCAGATCGGGGAAAGTCCTGTCCGTGCGCTCAGAGGCGTTTCCCTCTCTGTATGCAAGGGAGAGTTCATAGCTATCATGGGGGCTTCGGGCTCAGGTAAATCGTCGCTGCTGCATATTCTCGGACTTCTTGACAAGCCGGACAGGGGCGACTACCTGCTGTCCGGTCGTAACGTCAAGACCATGAGCGAGGATGAACTGGCTTCCCTGCGCAACAATGTCGCCGGTTTCGTGTTTCAGCAGTTTCACCTGCTCAAGCGCATGAGCATTACCGATAATGTCCGCCTGCCGCACATCTACAGTGGCAGGAAAGGGGATTTCAGAAAAGAGGCAATCGAACGGCTTGCGACAGTCGGTCTTCAGGACCGTCTTGATCATTCCCCAAACCAGCTTTCCGGCGGAGAACAGCAGCGTGCAGCTATTGCCCGCGCTCTGGTGCGCGACCCTCTTATGATTTTTGCCGACGAACCCACGGGCAATCTCGATTCGAAGAACTCTGCAGAAATTATGCACATTCTCAAGCGTCTTCACGAAGAGGGTAAAACCATCATTATGGTGACGCATGAGAATGACATAGCAGCCTATGCTGATCGTATCATTATCATGCGTGATGGTCAGATTCTGAGCGATGAACGCAAAAGCGGCAGCGAAATTCCTGAACAGGACGCTGATAATGGGGTTGATGTTCGTGCGGATCTGAAAATTTCTTTATGGCGCAACGGTCGTTTCAGCGGATTTCTCCTGCAGGCGCTCCAGTCGATGTTGTCCAACAAGGTTCGCTCGTTTCTCTCTGTGCTCGGTATTCTTGTCGGCGTAGCATCGGTTATCGCCATGATGGCCCTTGGAGAAGGAGCCAAAGCATCGATGCAGGAACAGCTCAAATCAATGGGTTCTAACCTGCTCTCTGTTCGTGGCGGATCGGCAAAGATTCGCGGGGCAACCCAGGGCGCGGGAGCGGTTACCCGTTTCACCTTACGCGATGTTGCCGATATTGCGGCCTTGTCAAGCGTCGTCAAGCGTGCAGCGGGGACCGTCAGCGGCAGCGCACAGCTTGTCTATGCCAATAACAACTGGAGCACCTCTCTCGATGGTGTCGGCATACAGTACGGCGACATGCGCTCGTCGATCCCTTCCGTTGGTCGTTGGTTTACGACAGATGAGATCAGCAAACGTGAAAAAGTGGCCATTATCGGCGTAACGGTGGTCAAGGAACTTTTCGGAAACACCAATCCCGTTGGCAAGACCATCAAGATCAACAGGATCAATTTCAAGGTTATCGGCGTTGCCCCTGCCAAAGGCTTTGCCGGCCATCGCGACGCAGACGACGTTGTGATGATCCCCGTCTCGACAGCCATGTACCGTGTGCTCGGCAAGGACTATCTTGACGGTATTTACGTCGAAGCCGCCTCTCCGTCTTCGATAGATGCAGCCAAAACAGCTGTTGGGCAGGTGATCCGGAAACGTCACCGTCTGAAGGAGAGCGACGAATCCTTCTCTATCAGGGATATGACCGAGATCCAGCAGATGATGACCAGCACGACGGAGACCATGAGCCTCCTGCTCGGCTCGATAGCCGCTATCTCGCTTGTCGTCGGGGGTATCGGCATCATGAACATCATGCTGGTATCCGTGACCGAGCGCACCAGAGAGATAGGACTTCGCAAGGCGATAGGTGCCAGGAAATCAGACATCATGCTGCAGTTTATCGTTGAATCCGTCGGCATGACCCTCACCGGAGGTCTGATCGGCATCGCTGCCGGTGCAGGCGTTTCGTGGGCGTTATCAGTGTTTGCCGGATGGAGTGTCAAAACATCTCTCTTCTCCGTTCTTCTGGCTACAACGTTTTCCATGCTTATCGGTCTCTTTTTCGGGCTCTGGCCTGCAAGGAAAGCTGCCGACCTCAAACCTGTCGAAGCGCTGCGCTACGAGTAACCTCATCGCGACATCGCTTTGCCCTCTTTCTCAGCCGAATCTTATACATTTCGATGTTCCTTGCGATCTGAGTGCTTGCTTTTGTCGTTTAAAGAACTTTAAAAATCAAAAAGCAGATAAATAAAAGTAAATATTGCATTACGTGGTCGCACCACTATTTTGATTTTATGTTTGTTTGATTTATTATTTGCGCGTATACTTAATTAAATACCATGTATGAGTGACGCTGAAAAAACTGCCCGAATGTTCAAGGTTCTTTCCGTTGGTTCACGGGTGCGGATGGTTGAGCTGCTGAAGGAGCGTTCCCTGTGTGTCAATGCCCTTGCCAGGACTCTCGGGATCACTGCAGCTGCAGTTTCCCAGCACCTCAGGGTGTTACGCGATGCCGGTCTGGTTTGTCCGGAAAAACACGGCTACTATGTCCATTACCGAATTAACCATGAAGCGCTTCAGAAGTGGAAGGAGAGTGCGCTTGTTCTTCTCGGCGCGTCGAGTGAGGACTCACATCATTGCCAACAATTATTAAAGAAAGGAGAAAAATTATGAGTGAAGAAAAAAAAACATGCTGCTGCCAGAATCCGGATATGCTGAAAAGCACCCCGGAAAAATGCTCACCCGAAACCATCAGGGAATGCCATGGTGATCAGCCTGCACATCCTTGTGTCCCGCAGGATAAGCAAGAGGGAGCAGACAAAGAGTAGATCAGCCGATTGTTCTCAGCATTCTATCAAAAGCCTCAACTTTCGTTGAGGCTTTTTTGTTGTTCTTACTGTGATGTAAAGCCGGTGGCTCGCTATGATGTCATGGAGGTTTGTCGAACATGCTATCGATAGGCAAACTGTGGAGAAAAATCGCTCGGCAATGTGTTTGCACAAGAGATTGTCCGGGAAATCAGGAACGCATGCCTGAAAAGAGGGAGTCACTGTTGTTTCTTGACGTTCGGGAAGCAGAAAAAAATGAACACCTGAGCTACGAAAGGAGCTGACTGAGAGAAGTGTATCAATGCTTATGGCGTATCGGCTTGCCGAAACGGCAAGGCAGTTGTGGATGGCAATTGGTGCTCTCAGATTAAGATGGTTAGGGGGCATAACCTTTGCACGCGGGCTACATTGAAACACACATTGACCGTGGTCTTTTCAGGGGTGGCATGAGACAAGGGAAAAAGTCAATAGATTCTTCAACGAGCGTACAGAAATTGTTTTGATGGAGTAGGGAAGCCCTCTTTCATTTCAGCATGCCTTACAGGAGCGGTGGATGATTTTTTTCCTGCTGTTTTTTTTGATTGGCATGAGGTATGGCCAGCTTCTGGAGATTTCTTTTTTTACAGGATTTGAGAGTTTACTTTAATGGTGTGGTTCTTATGGTAAGCAGCATGTTTATCATGCCGATGAGCATCCTGATCGTCAACCACAATGGTTTTTTACCTCAAGCGATCAAAGAGAGGGAGGCAAAAGAGTGGAATCGTTATCGCAGAGTCTGATTTCCCGCCTTAAAGACTACTTTAATGCGGAAAAAATGGGGCTGGTTCTAGGCGAGATTCTTATCGAAACGCTTATCGCTGTATCAATTCTCTCGGTATTTTATCTCTTCTGGAGAATTATCAAATGGATTGTTGGCAGGCGTCTTGAAGAGCGTTTCGACAAAACAAGTGCAGCTTTTGCCGAAGCAGTCATCAAATTCACCATATTCGCCATTGCGATCATTTCGGCACTTGGTGCCGCCGGAGTAAAAACCGATGCATTGCTTGGTTCACTTGGCGTTTTAGGTCTGACTCTTGGTTTTGCTTTACGCGATACGCTCTCCAATATCGTTTCCGGTATACTGATCTTTCTGGATCGCCCATTCACCATCAACGATCTGGTTGAAATTGATGGAAAGTATGGCCGAATTGACAGGATAACCCTTCGAACGACGAGAGTCGTCACGAACGACGGCAAGATGCTGGCTGTGCCGAATGCAGAAATCATGAACAAGACCGTCACGTCTTACACCAATTTTCCCCATCTTCGCATCGACGTCGGCGTAACTATCGCAGTAACGGAGAATATTGATCTCGCCCGGAAGCTTTTATTGAAGCTGGTCAACGATGATCCTGATTTCATGCAGCAACCGCTTCCTGTTGTGGTCGTGACGGAGCTTAACGATTATAACGTTGTTTTAGAGCTGGAGGCATGGCTTCAGGATGAACGTCGTCATATTGAAAAACGTTGTGAAATCAGGGAAAAGATTTTCAGGACTTTTACGAAAGAAGGTATCGACATGCCGTATGAAACCATCCGGATTGTGCCACGCAACGAATGCGTTTCTTTGGCGGATGACGGAAAAAACAGTATGACGTAACCCAAAGCATATCAAATGACTGAAGCAACCCGACCTGACACGGTAAACGCAGATGCGCTTCCTGAAATCTGGCGATATGTTGCAATCGACGATTTCAGCCTTCCTGCCTCGCCTGTTATACAATCGGCAAAAACGTTTGTCGATCATGTTTTCGAAAGGTTAGGGGTACGAAGGCGCAAAGACAGTGAACCGGTCAGGTCCGATGAGGAACTTGGTGGTATCGATGCCAATCGGATTAAACGGATTGTGCCACAGCCGGACTGGCATTGTGCGGCTGATGTTCTGGAAAAAATGCTCACTGAGCTTTTTGCCTCTGGAGGAACACCTCATCGCGTTGTCGTTCTGACAGCTCCACCGTGGAGTGGATATCGCAACATCCTTGAAGAGCTCACGTTAAGAGAGCAGTATTCGGAAATCCTCCCGCCGACAGCCGAACAGGTATTCTCGAACGATGGACAATGGCTGAAAAGTTTTAGGCACAATCGATCAATTCTGGTATATCCGTTTCTGGAACGCACTTTTTTCAGGCATGCCGGTGCTCTTGATCTGATCCGTCGTTTTATGCGAGAGGCTGCTTCCGGAAATCATCGCCCGGTTATCCTTGGATGCGACAGCTGGTCCTGGGCCTTTCTTGAGCCATTGTGGGAAGGCAGAAAACCTTTGGTTATCACCTTACAGACTTTCAACGAGGAACAAATAGGGCAATATTTTCTTGATCTTGCTGATTCGGGTGGCAGTAAAGGAGTGTTTTTCCGCCATGCGACTACCGGCAATATTATTCTCTCTGCAGGTGACGGATCTGGATCAACACCGCAAAGCGATAATTTTCTTCAGATGCTCGCATCGAAAAGCAGGGGAAATATCGGGGTTGCTACAGCGATATGGAAAGCGTCGCTAATGATCGAACGGAACAACCACAAGGAGACAGCCAAAGAAGCGGCCGGCCTCAGTCGTTCCCGCCAAACTATCTGGGTACGATCGTTTGAAAAGATCGTTCTTCCGTCGGTGCCTTCGCAAAACGTTCATGATAGCGCAATTTTGCTTCATACCATTCTTCTTCATGGCAGTCTCGACGTGGGGTTGCTCCACCGACTGCTTCCCCGAATGCACACCACTCCGGATGCAGTCCTTTCTCTGCTTGAGGAAAGAGGACTTGTTGAAGAAGGGGATGGAACCGTGTCAGTTTCAGCCCGCGGATATCCGGCGGTTCGACAGTTTCTCAAAAGTGAAGGCTATCTGGTCGATGCATTTTAAACGGGAAAAACTATGAACGTCTCAGACAATCTTGTCGATCTTTTCAGAAACTTTTCCATAGATATCTTGCTGCAGATCGTACTCATCGGCAGTGTATCATGGCTTCTGATTACGCTCTTTTCCAAATGGGTTCCAATCCTTGCCAACACAATATCCGGCCGGTTCCGGTTTCGGCTGCTTGCGCTCGTGCCAATTTTCAGACTGGGGGTATTTATCGCAGCACTGTTGCTTATCCTCAACCGGGTCATAGAACCGCAGATTGAAAACATCATCGCGCTGATAAGCCTTCTCGGTCTGGGTCTTGGCTTCGCATTCAAGGATTATGTCAGCAGTCTTATAGCAGGCGTGGTAACCCTTTATGAAACGCCATACCGCCCAGGGGATTGGATCGAGGTTGAGGGAGCGTATGGCGAAGTCAGGGCGATCAATCTCCGCAGCGTGGAAATCGTCACGCCGGACAGTACCGTGGTTATCATCCCGCATCTGAAAATATGGAATCAGCTTCTTTTCAACGCTAATGACGGTCGCCGGCAACTGCTGTGTGTCGCAGATTTTTACCTCCATCCTGATCACAACGGAAGGGAGGTTCAGAATATTCTCTATGACGTTGCTTCGACAAGCGCTTACCTGCAGGCGGACCAGCCAATCAGGGTGGTCGTCCATGAGCAGCTATGGGGAACACACTACAGGCTCAAGGCCTACCCGATTGATCCAAGGCAGCAGTTCGAGTTCATAACGGACCTGACCATCCGCAGCAAAGAGATTCTTGCTGAAAAAGGCATCCGGTTTGCCTCAGCACCAGCGATTTCGCAAGAGAACAACCTTTCGAGCAAAACGGCTTGATGAATATGTATGATGATCAGCCTCTTCACCTGAAGCGCCCTTCTGCTTCGATCTGCCCCGTTTTGGATCTTCAGTATTACTGTTACTTTCTTTGGAAATGGAGCATTGCGCAATACATGCAAATACAATAAGAACCCATGTCAAAAAATTCTCACGCAATATCCCTGGTCGAAGCCGTTTCTATGGCTGTAGGCACGATGATCGGAGCCAGTATTTTTTCGATTTTTGGCCTGGGCGCTGAAATAGCAGGCCAAAACCTGCCGATGGCTTTTTTTCTTTCCGGTATGCTTGCTTTCATGGTAGCATATTCATATGCCATCCTCGGCAGACAGATTATTTCGAATGCCGGTCCGATCTCATTTCTTCTTAAAGGGATCGGTGACAATGTGTTGACCGGAACATTAGCTGTCTTGATGTGGCTGAGTTATGTGATTTCAATAGCACTTTTTGTCAAGGGCTTTTCCGGATATCTGCTGCCGTTTATCAATATAGAATCGACTCCGCTTGCAATTGGGCTCACCGAAGCGGGCATTATCATGTTTTTCACGTTACTCAACACCTATGGCAGTCAGGCTGTCGGCAAACTTGAGCTCTACATTGTCGCGGTCAAACTGTCGATTCTGCTCATTTTTATCGTTCTCGGCATGTCATCGATTCATCTGTCTTCTATCGTTCCATCATTGACGCCTAAAGGCACTGAAGGAATGCTGATGGGCAGTATCGTCTTTTTTCTGTCCTACATGGGGTTTGGCTTGATTACCAATGCATCGGAAAACATAGACAACCCGTTTGTGAATGTGCCGCGAGCTATTTATATCAGCATTTCGATCGTCATCATGGTCTACGTCCTGGTTTCAGTCGTAGCTCTTGGAAATCTTGCCATTCCGGATCTTGTGAAGGCCCAGGACAACGCTCTTGCTGTAGCTGCGCGGCCATTTCTTGGTCAGACAGGCTTTGCGCTGTTATCTGTTGGCGCACTTTTTTCAATTGCATCAGCACTCAACGCCACACTCTACGGCGGAGCGAATATTGCGTATTCTCTGGCGAAAGATGGCGAGTTACCCGGGATATTCGAGCGAAAAATATGGTTCGGATCCAGCGAAGGCCTTTACATAACCGCTGGTCTTGGATTGTTTTTTGCTTTGCTGTTCGATATCGGAGCAATTGCTTCAATCACCAGTACTATCTATACGATAATCTATCTCTGTGTCCTGATTTCTCACTATCGGATCGCCGGTACCTATGGCGGAAGCAGACCCTTGATCTTCATCTTTTCATGCACCATGGCTGTCGTCCTGATTGGACTGATGAGCTATCAATACATGACCAGCAAAATCACCTTTTTCGCCACTATAGCAACATTTTTCGGCGCTTTGCTGATTGAGTATCTCTACCGATATGGAAGGAAACGCAGGTTTGGCATCATCAATAATCTTTCAGATACGTCTCAAGCCCTTCATCCCGCAAGGAAAGATATCTGAGTTGCCTGTCATGCATCGGGAGGGCTGCTTTTTCACATCCTATTGCGTATGAGATTATTCGGCAACCAATGCCGCCATCATGACAGCATGGTGGATTTTCCGCATCTCGGTTGAGTCTGGCGTGACGTGCTGATCAATGCTGTTTAACCCTGAACATCCGGGCTCACCTCTTGAGAAGCATTGAGGCGCGTCAGGCCTCCTTATCAAGTTTTGCTGATACAAGACGGGGCCGGTTAATCAGTCACTATGAAATTGCTGAGACGTTCCATTGACGAATTGACTATGAAAAGATTTTCCGTGATTTTGAAATCTACAGCGGGTCATGGATACTCGAAACGCTTTTATCTGAAAGCACGGTACTGACCTACAAAGTCGAAATCCAGCTTTCATGTATTGCGCCGAGACTTTATTTTGCAGGGCATGCTTAAAAGGATATGATTACAGGGCTCACCGCACTCAACATTGATGCCGAACGGTTGCAGGTTCCTGCCTGCCGGGTCACCCTGTTACAGCTATATATCAAAAATCAATTCTTAGAGGTGTCCCTAAGATAAGCCCGAACATATGAGTTGCATCTAAGTTTTTTCAGATATACAAGATACGTGTTTTTTAGTGGTGATGATTTCTTTCATTTGAGCGACGTAAAACTCAACCAGGCTGTGTTGTGCAATCCAGCATATAACCAACAATCCAAGGAGCCGGCTATGTCAGATCAAATACATTCAGCTGAACAGATGGTAAGAAACTTCAAGGATCAACCATTCCTTGTCGATCGTCTCAAGACAGATCCGAACCCGTTAACAGTTCTTGAGGAAGCAGCAAAAACAGCAATTCAGCAAACAGCCCCATGGACAGGCGACAGGATTCTTTACCGTGTAGCTGTAATTGTCCTTGGCTCCCTTTGTCTTATTGCTGCCCTTGGCTCCATATTTTTAGTGTCCATCGGAAAGACTACACCTGAAGTACTCGTTGCGCTTGGCTCAGCTGCCGTCGGGGCATTAGTTGGTCTTTTCGCACCTACGCCAACGGGAAAATAACTGCTATGCTTATTGCAAACGCTCCACTCTCATCCATAACAGGAGTGGGCATGTCATTTGTTCCGGAAGAAAAACCTCGTCTAAGCGCAACAGAGCTTTATGCTCGTATAGAGAAATTCGGAATTGATCGTTCCAGGTATCCAGTTGTTGTCGTCGGAATACGAGGCTATTACAAAAATAGCATGGGGGCTCCAGGAGTAAATGATCGAGGAATTTACGATGATGCGATATTTGTTCAATCAGCTCAGACTATGCTATCATATAATGGAAACACCAATCCGACTCGATATCGGATTGCTTATGGGACAACATCAGAGAAGGGAATGGCATCATTAGATCCTGGCGCATGGTTTGTGCACAAGTTTGATTTACATCGTGGCAAGTATCTTGCTCTATGTCAACGAGTTGGCGATGTAACCGTTACAAGAGACGGTAATCCTCCATACAAGGATACCGGCTCATTCGGAATAAATATTCATCTTGGA
>Ga0272441_10007943_pt1 | contig 17023 bp, 13 predicted proteins | sample SSMProp6N_FD_193582 | JGI IMG/M metagenome (GOLD analysis project Ga0272441, IMG submission 193582) | Marine sediment archaeal communities from Little Sippewissett salt marsh, Falmouth, MA, United States - SSM-Prop-6N | ecosystem: Environmental > Aquatic > Marine > Wetlands > Sediment ...
GACAGGTACATCAGGAAGGCAAGGGAACTGTTTCCAGATTCACAGCTGATACTTTCTCTAGGTCCATTGTATTGCTATGAGGATTTTTACTCACCTCCAACGCCCGGAGGGTGTATCGATGGTCTTAGAACCGGCGAGATATTGAGCCATGTGGGATTCATTGAAAGAATGGAGGCCTTGGATTCCCCCTATGACATCATAGGGATAGAATACCAGATAGGTTCGCATCATTCTCCGGAATTGGAGCATTTTGAGTATTTGTTCGATGATCTGAGCCAGTTTGGAAAAAGGATCTTCATATGGGAGTACTGGGTAATGAGCGAAGAGGTCGACCCCGGGGAAGACCCGCTTTTTGCAATGTTCATGTACAATCGCCCCGAAGGCGGTTGGACCGAGGAATACCAGGCCGGCATCTTCGAAGGGACATTTGAGTATATCGACCAAAATCCACTCATTATGGGAATGACGCAGTTCGGATGGAAGGACGGCCACCTTAATGTTGACAACTATATCTTCCCATGCGGCATCATGAGGGAGGACGGAAGCAAGAAGCCATCATACTACATACTGGAGGAGTGGTATGAATCCTGGTTCACGGAGTGTGACATAGAGACGGATGATGATGGCAGGGCCCAGTTCTACGGAATGCCGGGCCTTTACCAATTGAGATGGGGTACTTTCAGCAAAGCAAAGATAGAGATATCATCTGAAGAACAGAGAATAATTCTATAAAAAAAGGATCATTGCCATGAGCAAAATTGTTCATGGCATGGACATATCCGTCATTTTGATATTCTATTCCCGTACTGATACCAAAGCCTGATAAACGTCGGGAGCACGAACACTGCTGCAAGGAATGCGAAAGTGATGCTGAGCGCGGTGACCTGCCCGAACTGTGCCAAAGGCGGAATTATGGATAGCGACAAAAGCCCGAATCCGACCACGGTCGTAAGCGCTGAGCCGAACAAGGCGCTGCCCGTATGATTCATCGTGACGCATAGAGCGCAGTCCACGTCATCAAAGTGCTTTATGTCCTCAAGGAATCTCTGGGTGACGTGTATGCTGTAATCGATGCCCAGTCCCACGGTTATGGCAGCTATGGTAACTGTCACAACATTGAGCGGTATTCCCAGAAGATGCATGCTGCCGGCTGTCCAGACTATGACAAATACGAGGGTCAGCAAGGTGACTGTGCCTAAAAGGTAGCTCTTGTTAAGATATATATATAATCCTGAGAGGATGGCCAAGGATAGAACGAAGGTTATCAAAAGGGACATCAGCTGGCTGGAGTTTATCGACTTGAGCACCTCATACTGAACGGGCGGACCGCCAGTCACAAGCACCCTATCAAGCCCTTCGGAATTAATAACATCAGTGGCATTTTGCATGTCCTTTGTTACCTCCTCGGCGATAAGACCGTCCTTGCTGTTCACAGGCACTCTGATCACGGCGCCATCATAGGAGGCACCATCCCTGTGTAATACCCTCGACGCAAGATCTGATTCAAACTCGAATACTGTGTCATAGAATGCCCCGATGTCCTCGGGGCCGACACCAACGTCGATCTCTCCGTCCGCATCAGTATCGATCAGCGTCTGCCAGACTATGGCGATCTCTGGGTGATAACTGAATGAGAACGGCGACGTCAAGGACTCTATCATGGACCAGGGGGATTCTACGTTCTCTGACAATACGGCATATTCGCTTTCCATTGCGGCATCCTCTGCCGACTTCATGTCCCTGAGTACGTCAGGGCTGGTAACATCCCCCTCCACGAGGATGTAGGCGGTCTCCTTGGAGAAGTTGAAGTCCTCGAAAAGGAGATTGGTGGTGTCGCTCACCTCGAGCCCTTCGGGAAGAAAGTCCCTGAAGTCGAATCTGGCCTCAAGCTTTGAGCCCTCATATGCCCCAAAGGCGGTGATAAGCAAAAGAATTATGATCACAATTGCGGGTTTTCTTGCAGCGACGGCACCGAAGCCTATGCCCCTGTTGACAGAGCAGTCCCCTGAAGCGCATACCAGTTTGTAATCACCGATGATATTTTTGGGCTTAGCCCATCCCCATCCCCTGTCGCTGCTTACCTTCGCCTTCACCAAAGGCTTGCCAGCCTTCTCTTTTCTTGTATCCAAGACAGCCTTTACAGCCGGGAAAAATGTAAGCATGACAATGAACGAGCTGATAATCCCGACAGCGCACAATATGCCAAATACCTGGATTGACGGAACATTGGAAGACGTGTTGCTCAAGAATCCAACGAGTGTTGTCACAGTCGTAAGCATGATCGCAAAACCAACGGTGGCCCCGGAAAGAGTGATGGCGATTCGTACGTTCTCACCCTTCCTCAGCTCCTCCCGATAACGCATGTTGTAATGGATGCCATAATCTATGCCAAGCCCGATGATCAGCACCGGAACGGTGGTAATTGCCGGATTGAAGTTATATCCCATGAGCCCTCCGAATCCGAACACCCATATGATAGCGAAGACCAACGCCACCAGATTGATCAGGGTGTCAACTATGCTCCTATAGATAAAGATCAAGATTATTATCACAAGTGTGAATGCAATGGACATTATCATCCCTATGTTCTGTCCAGAGGCCTCATCAATGGCCTTGCTGACCAACTGGTCGCCAAGTATCCTGACATCAAGCCCCTCCGAAGAGGATTCGATATCCTCGCCGATGTCCTCCAAGACCTCCTCATAGGCTAGATACTCGTCAAGTTCGTATCCGCCCTTGACGCTTACACTTACTATCGACTTGCTGGCATATCCGTCATTGGCGTTGAAATCATTGGACAGAAGGAATGCCACCACCTCAGAGAACGGGGTGCCAGCCAGGTATCCTCCAAGGTCCGAGGGCATGTATTGCTCGAATTCAAGAGTAATGGGTGGCATCTGTTCAAAGAACGATACCTCAAGAATGCCGCCCGTAAGGACCGTCTCCATCTCGTCCAGGTCCATCTGAAGCATCCTTGCGACAAATGCGCTCTGAAGCTGTGACATGTCCAGCTCCCCGTTCTGTTGTGAAAATTCAGCAACGTCAAAGTAATTCATGACTTCGCTCAAGGCCGTGGATACGAATATTCCCTGAGCTATCAGATTTGCTGGGGCCGAGACCCCCAATGGATCTTGCGGGGACGTCTCCAATATCTCGACGACCTCAGAACTCAAGATCCGTCTCTCAAGCTCAAGCTGAATCAAGAGATTTTCCAAAGAGATCGAATTGTTCTCAGAGATCAGAATGAAAGTGACGGATTCAGACTGTCCCCCGTACTCTTCTCTGACCATGCTGTCTGCAAGTGCGACCTCTGTGTTGGGTTGGAAATCATCTTCTGATGATTCAAAGCTGAGGCCTGCAGAGAAATATCCGAAAAATATTGTTACAAGCAAAATTAAAATGATTGCAAGTTTTGGCATCCTTGCAATAAATGAATCGTATCTGCCTAGAAAATTCATCATAACACTTGATTTAAATATAAACACTAATTAAAATATGTTATCCCCTAATAACAATGTTGGATACCTACAAAAGATGCATATTCTTCATAGTCATATTTTACTATATAAAAATGAGCATATTATAATAATACCTAAAAAATTCTCTTGATTTATATAATAAATTTCCAATCCACACTTTTATGTTTACAGAAGGCTATTAATCGATTCTTATCCGCATTTTGTGTCAACAAAACTATTTATACCCCTAAGTGGTATGTATTTATGTCAGCAACACGGGGGAGCGAAGGAATGAAGTCAGTATGTCATTCCGGAACTTAGAACTCGTGGGTTTCATGATCGCTTCGGCGTGAAAAACTGAAATATCCGAAAGGAGAAACTTGGGGGACTGCTGAGAGGACCAGCACCTGAAAACCAGGGTGTAGAGTACTGAACGTACACCTTGACCTTACTTGTAAGGGGTGTTGGTCTATTTTTAATGTTCTATTATTAAGATATGTTTAAAAAAGCTAAAAAATTCTTCCAACCACTTAGCAATGCTTCCTGATTTGCCTAGATTCTAGCGATTGGCAGATAAACTTGTTTCAATGATCCGCATCAGCCGATTGAACTTATATTCTCCATATGAGACTCATTCATTACATAATGAACGTCATGCCAATAATTAACGTCCTATATTCTGAAATTATACAGAATAGTGGATAAATATAAATAAATGCAGTTTTATAGAAATCAAGATACACCATATGTGTCATTCCATGGACATTTGACCATGGATTAATTTATGGAGGGAAAAAATAATGAAAAATAAGGGAGTAGCTGCAGTGACTATTGTTCTGCTGATGTCTGTTGCGATGTTGGCAGGTTGCATTGGTGGCGACGACGATGGTACTGATGAAGAACCTATGCGCTTTATTTTCGCTTGTAGCAGTGATGCAGTGCGCCTTGACCCGGCCGACGTTACCGACGGGGAATCCATCCAGAGGATGGACAATCTGTACGAGGGCCTGGTCATGTACAAGGAGGGTTCCACAGAGATAGAACCATGTTTAGCTACAGATTGGACCATATCAGCCGACAAGACGGAGATCACATTCAACCTCAGGGAGGGCGTGATGTTCCATGACGGGACCGAAATGACAGCAGACGATGTCGTTTACTCTTTTGCCAGGCAATATGACCCTGACCATCCATTCCATCAATATGGAGAATGGGCCTACTGGGGTTACATGTTCACTGACATAGAGGAAATGGTAAAGATCGATGAATACACTGTCAAATTGGTAATGAAGACACCTAACGCTTCGATGCTGACCAGTCTGGCGATGTTCACAACAGCAATCATCTCAGCAGATGCCGCTGAAGAGTATGGTGACGAGTTCTTCAAGAATCCTGTTGGTACAGGACCATTCAAGTTCGTTGAGTGGGTAAAGGACGACCATGTCACCCTTGAGGCGTTCGACGACTACTGGGGCGGAAGGGCTGAACTTGACGAGATCGTTTTCAAGGTCATACCGGACGTCACCACAAGGCTTCTAGCTCTGCAGAACGGCGAGGTCCACGGTGTGGAATACCTAGACCCTTCTCAACTCAGCATTGTTGAGGACGATCCAGACCTGACACTTGTATCGGAGCCTGGAATGAACGTAGGATACATTGCACTCAACTGCGGCGAAGGATATGTTGATGCAAACGGCAACGGAAAATGGGACACAGGAGAGGATGCTGATGTGCCCGGAGCCTTCGAGCCATTCGAGGACATAAGGGTAAGACAGGCCATCCAGCATGCCATCAACAAGGATTCCATCATTGAGAATCTCTACCAAGGAGCAGCTACTGCGGCTGTCCAAGGAATGCCACCGGGACTTCTCGGATACAACTATAACATAGAGGGATTCGAGTACAACCCAACTCTTGCAAGGCAGCTTCTTGCCGACGCAGGATATCCAAATGGTTTCGAGATAACTCTATACCACATGGGATCAACATCCAGGCCATACTTCCCAGTGCCAGAGGACATTGCACAGGCCATACAGACCGACCTTGCGGCAGTAGGCATCACAGCCAATCTTTTCACAGAGGACTGGGGTACCTATCTGCAGGACGCCGAGGCTGGGCTCGCACCAATGATCATGCTCGGATGGAGCGGTGACAACGGTGATCCGGACAACTTCCTCAACGTTCTCTACAGCCAGAAGACCGCAACGATCGGAACTGCGGGAAACTACGGTTTCAAGAAGAATCAGGAAGTGCAGGACCTTCTGGACGCAGCCTTGCTGACCTATGATCTCGAAGAGAGGGACGAGCTCTATCAGGAAGCTAATCAGCTGATAGTGGAAGAGGCGACACACGTCTTCATAGCCCACTCCAACCAGATCCTTGGATTCAACAGCAGCGTTAAGGGCTTTGTGGCCCATCCGACCACCAGGATGTTCTTCTACAACATAACTATCGAGGAGTAAATCCTCTCTTTCTCTTTTTTTATTCGGTGGAACGATGAAAAGATACATAGCGAAACGACTGGCAATGCTAATTATTGTCCTTATTGGCGTGTCCATGATCACCTTCGTTCTGGTCAGGATGGCGCCTGGGGACCCTGCGGTTAATCTTGCAGGCCAGCATGCCAATGAGCAGGTGCTGGAGAGCATCAGGGAGAAATACCACTTGAACGACCCTCTTTACACTCAATACGTCATCTGGGCCAAGATGGTCCTTCAAGGCGATCTGGGAACTTCCATCGCCTCCCATGATTCCGTTTTCTCGGAGATCATGGACCGGCTGCCGATGACGCTTGAACTATCGATATTCTCAATGACTATAGCGATAGCCGTGGGCGTCCTGGCAGGCATCGTCTCCGCCGTGAGACAATATTCAAAATTAGATTATAGTGTGATGTTCGGGGCCCTCTTCGGGGTCTCGATGCCCGTATTCTGGCTGGGGATAATGATGATATACATATTCAGCATCAAGCTTGGCCTCACGCCGGTACAGGGCAGGATAGAGACCGGGATATATATCAACAAGATCACTGGTATGTACATTCTGGACAGCATATTGACCCTTAATTGGCCCGCCTTTGCCAGCAGCGTGCGGCACTTGATACTGCCGTCCTTAGCCTTGGCCACGATACCCATGGCGACCATCGCCCGTATGACAAGGTCGTCCATGCTCGAGGTCCTCAGACAGGACTATATCAGGACCGAAAGGGCAAAGGGGCTCTCTGAGAGGGCCGTTATCTACAAGCACGCGATCAAGAACGCCCTGATACCCGTTGTGACCGTCATAGGCATGAACATAGGCGTTCTGATGGGGGGGGCGGTGCTTACCGAGACCATATTCACGTTGCCAGGCCTGGGAAAGTACATCTATGAAGCCATCATGGCGTATGATTATCCGGTTGTGCAGGGATTCACACTCTTCTTCGCGACGGCGTTTGTACTGATAAATCTTGCAACAGACATCCTGTATGCATATATCGACCCGAGGATAAGATACGACTGAGGTGAACAATGATGGAACAAAGAAAAAGGAAGACAAGACTGCAGGAGACCGTTCACCAGTTCAGGAAGAACAAGACAGGGATGTTCGGAGTGGGATTGTTGGCATTTATCGTATTATTGAGCTTAAGCGCGCCCATATTGGCTCCCCATGACCCCTATGACGCATCGCTTGACAGAAGACTGTTGCCAGGCATATGGAGCGATGAGAGCCCGGATGGATTCTTCCTTTTAGGAACAGACTCGCAGGGCAGGGACCTCTTCTCGAGGATCCTGTATGGGGGAAGAACGACCCTTGGCATAGGTTTCGTGGCGTTGGGCATAGCGCTGGCCATTGGCATTTCCCTTGGTCTGACAGCTGGCTATTTCGGAGGATATGTCGACGACATCATCATGAGATTCGTGGACATCATGTTCGCCTTCCCGGCCCTACTACTTGCGCTTGTGATCGCCGGCACGCTCGGAAGGGGGATTGACAAGGCCATGATCGCCATCGGCATCACCTATTCTCCACAGATGGTGCGTGTGGTACGCAGCGGCGTGCTGATGATAAAGGAGATGGAGTACATCGAGTCGCAGGAGGCCATCGGTTCCAGCCACTTCAGGATACTGTTCAGGCACATAATGCCGAACTCCCTGGCCCCCATAATCGTATACGGTACCCTGATGCTCGCCACAGCGATACTGGATGCGGCGGCCCTGGGATTCCTTGGCGTCGGAGCGCAGGTACCCTCCCCAGAATGGGGTCTGACCCTTTCTGCCAGCAGGCAGTACCTTCTTACGGGCGCATGGTGGGCCGCGACCTTCCCGGGAGTAGCAATTCTGATCTCTGTGATATCGCTAAATCTTGTGGGCGACGGACTCAGGGACGCGCTTGATCCAAGGCTCAAGGGAGGTGCCAAGCTATGAGCGAGAAGCTCTTGGAGGTCGAGGACCTAAGAACGTACTTCTACACTGACGAGGGCGTGGTAAAGTCAGTAGACGGCGTCAGCTTCGAGATCAAGAAGGGAGAGACCTTCGGCCTTGTGGGAGAGTCCGGATGCGGCAAGTCCGTCACCGCCCTCTCGATAATGAAGCTTATCCCCGACCCGCCCGGAAAGATCGTGAGCGGAAAGATAGAGTTCGAGGGGGAGGACCTCGCCAAGCTCACTGAGAAACAGATGCAAAAGATCAGGGGAAACAAGATATCAATGATATTCCAGGAGCCCATGACCAGCCTTGACCCTGTATTCACTATCGGCAGCGAGCTTATTGAGACGATCCAGCTCCACCAGGACCTCAAGAAGGACGAGGCTTATGGACAGTCGGTGGAGATGCTAAAGCTGGTCGGCATCCCCGACCCCGAAAGGAGGATGAAGCAGTACCCCCACGAGCTCTCAGGAGGTATGAGGCAGAGGGCGATGATAGCCATGGCCTTGGCATGCAGGCCCTCCATGCTCATTGCGGACGAGCCCACGACCGCCCTCGACGTGACGATCCAGGCGCAGATTCTCAATCTTATGGAAGGGCTCAAGGAGGAGTTCAACACCTCGGTCCTTCTCATCACTCACGACCTGGGGGTAGTGGCCCAGTACTGTACAAATGTTGCTGTGATGTATGCAGGCAACATTGTCGAGTACGGGTCTGTCTATGACATCTTTGAAGAACCCAAGCACCCATACACCAAGGGACTGATCAAGTCCCTTCCGTCCCTGGACAAGAACGTTGAGAGGCTTGAGATCCTTGAGGGGAACGTCCCATCGCTCATAGACGCTCCAAAGGGGTGCAGATTCCAGCCAAGATGCGATGTCTGCACTGACAAATGCATTGACTCTTTCCCTGACCTGAGGTATGTCACAGAGTCGCACATGGTGCGCTGCCACAGGGAGGCGGGAAAATGACGAAGCTCTTGGAGGTCAACAATCTCAAAAAGTACTTTGAGAAGAGCATGGGCTGGTTCAAGACCTTGGAGCAGACCAAGGCGGTGGACGACGTCACATTCCACATCAACAAGGGAGAGACCTTCGGACTTGTGGGCGAGTCCGGCTGCGGCAAGTCGACCTGTGGAAAGACCATACTCAAACTCTACTCCCCTACGGCAGGCAGCTTATTCTACGAGGGCAACGACATCACCAACCTGAATCGCAGGGAGATGTTCCCATACAGGAGAAAGATGACAATCATCTACCAGGACCCCTTCGCATCACTCGACCCCAGGATGACTGTTGGAGGCATAATCTCCGAGCCAATGGAGGTCCATAAGCTGCACACAAAGGAGGAGAGGGAGAACAGGGTCATGGAGCTTGCCACGAGGGTGGGGCTCACAGATGAGCAGGTGTCCAGGTATCCCCATGAGTTCTCAGGAGGGCAGCGACAGAGGATAGGCATAGCCAGGTCCTTGGCCCTGGACCCCGACTTTATAGTGGCCGACGAACCTGTCAGCGCATTGGACGTTTCGATACAGGCGCAGATCATCAATCTGATGCAGGACCTGCAAAAGGACATGGGTCTGACTTATCTCTTCATAGCACACGACCTTGGGGTTGTGAAGCACATATGCAATCGCATCGCCGTGATGTACCTTGGAAGGATAGTCGAGATAGCAGAGAGGGACACGCTGTTCGCAAATCCCATGCACCCATACACAAGGGCGCTTTTGTCTGCGGTGCCGGTCCCAGACCCAAGGGTAAAGCCAGACCAGATAATTCTCAAGGGTGATGTTCCGAGCCCAGTCAATCCGCCATCGGGATGCACTTTCCATACCCGCTGCCCCAAGGTGTTCGACAGGTGTGACAAAGACGCCCCGCATCTAACCGAAGTAGAAAAGGACCACTGGGTGTCATGTCACCTATATGGATAAAAACATATCCTTTTTTTCTTTTTTTATTATAATGCTTTATTATTATAGAATATTACTACGATTCAATTTATCCCTACATTTAAATCCTTACTGTGGAATTGTCACCTATATGTTAAAGCTGTATGAAAAATATCATATTAGTAGAGAGCGAACTTTAATTGGATTATTTAGGGAAATTAATAAGCATTTTAATCCTAAAAGGATCTTGTATCCAGGTAGTTTTGTGCACATAACTCCCTCATTGATTTTTTCAAATGTTACGTATATCGATTCGGTCAAGGGAGTAAATAAGTTTTTTGAGGACCCGGAAGTAAATGAATACATCATTAATAATAAGGAGTATTCTGAAAAAACCAATTTGAAATTTTACCATCAGGACTATTATGAGGAAATCCCTGAGAGATTGGGCTCATATGATTATGTTATTTCTTTATATGGTGGATTTATAGGACAAGCTGTTAAAAAGTATCTTATAAAAGGAGGCATTCTTGTTTGTAATGATTCACATGGGGATGCATCTATGGCCTCGAAGGATCCAGATTATAAACTAATTGCAGTATACGATGAAATATCAGATGAGGATTATTCAATATCCTATACAGATCTTGATGAATATTTAATCCCAAAAAAAAGAAAAAATGTTAGCAAGAAAGAAATGCAAAAAATAGGTAGAGGAATTGTTTACACAAGATCTCCAACGGGATACATCTTTAGAAAAAAATAGTACCTTTCGGTCCATCTAATATGAGAAAAGATATATTCTACTTCTTCTCATTCAATTCTGAAAAACAGAACACATCCTCGATAAGGTCCTTGCTCAAGGCCTTTGTGATCCTGAATGCCAGCAATAGTGAAGGGTTGTACCTTCCCCTCTCCAATGCTATAATCGTCTGACGGGTGACATCCACCTTGTCTGCCAGCTCCTGCTGGGTCATATTAAGGTCCTTTCTTAACGAGGCAATGTTGTTATCCATCAGTTCCTTCGCTCCAATACATAGTTTGTCGCCGCCTTGACTATCACCGCGCCCACGAGCGCCACCGCAATGACCGGGTCTATCTCTACCCTTCCCGCCCGCGCACCGTCTATTATCCTGTAGGCAAATCCTATGCTAAGCACGATCACCATGAACCATGAAGAATTACGCTCGGATATCGCCTCGTGCATAAATGAGCGCTCATCCTTCTTGAGATGTGCCATTATGTCTATTGTGTCCAATATGATAAGGGCTATCCAGGCACCCATCACGACGTTCCTATCGTCATTCGATATGCCTCCAATGGCATTGACCGCCACCAAAGGGATTATCATGGCAGCAACGTAGGCCCATCCCTGCCATTTGCATGGCCTTACGCCCCATCCGCCATATCTTCTCCTCTCAAACCATTCCGACTTTCCTATCATCTCATCGACCTGTCAATATCTTGAGCGCATTGTCAAATTCCCCTGCCCGGTGGGTGCCCAACAACAAAGTGGAACCGTTGCTCAGAACTATGCGCATCCCCTCATTTCCGCTCATGTTGTAGGCCATGCCGTCGAATCCGAATCTGATGCCCCATCCTCCATACTCTAGCAGAGCGTTATAGGTCCTTGGATTAAATGAGCTTATCTCCTCTTTGGAGATATATCTTCCAGGGAGCGGGCTCATGCGAACGTATATCCCGTTACTGCGCACTTCAGTTACCATATGTAGGCATAGGATGAATATCGGGAACAATACCCCAAAGAATATGGTAAACGCTATCAAAACGTTGTCAGGTGCGGGATTTGACCCGAACGTTTCCCCACCGATGATCTGGACGTAGAAAGCATACCACATCAGCAATGCAATGCCTATTACGACAGCCCATACCCATTTCATGCTGTTCCATTGAACTTCTCTGTATATCACATCGTTATCATTCATTTTTATCACCAATGTAAAAAATATATTACATATTAGATGTAAAAAATAGTTTACATTTCCTTTATAAATTTATCGGTGAAAAAGAAATTATTTAATTGATACATCCAAAAGTAACTTCATGCCCTTCGAAAAGATCAAATGCCCCCACTGCGGCTCTAAGAACGTGATCCATGTACTGGACGGCATCTATGTATGCACATACTGCGAGCAGAAGTTCGAAAAGATCAAGGAACCGCCCATAGTGGCTGCCCAAGCATCGGACCAACAGGCCACTTCCTCTTCAGGTAACCAAAACTGCCCCATATGCGGGAGGAATAACTCTTCTAACAGCGACACATACACCTGTAAAATATGCAACAGGCCCAACATCTGCAAGGAGCACATCTACTTCCAGGAATCGGACAACTTCTTTGCATGCAGCGAATGCATGAAGTGCGCCATCTGTGGCAAGCCAATTGACGTTCAGTTCTACAAGAAGGAGGGGATAGATGCCTATTGTCCAGAATGCAAGATCGTCGTGGGAATGGAATGCGTAAAGATGATAGAGGACCCCGCCCTGGAGGGATACCTATATTATTACTGCCCTAAATGCGGTAATCTGATGTGCTTCCATGACAGATTCGGGGATGAGATGCGAGCGCAGGCGGTACATGACGGCACATTCAAGCCAGTAAGGGCAGAGGATGCGGATTTCGACCCGATGAAGAACTATTACGAGAGGTAAATCCTAATATCTTAAAAATATAACAGCAAATAATATATACTAAATAAAGATAAGGAAAATATGCAAACGCGCAAATATTGTATTCCTATAGCTCTTATCGTTTTTTTGTTTATAGCCACCATTTCTCCGCTGGCGTCAATTGATATGTATGATATGACATATGTGGACGATTCAGCGCTTGGACCTGGCCATTTTGACGATATTCAGGAAGCTCTTGAACATACAAATATAGGAGGGACAGTCTACATCGCCGCAGGGGAGTATGTTCTTACTGAAAACATCAATGTGGCCTATGACGTCGAGATAATCGGCGAGGGTGCGGACAAGGTCCTTATCAATGGCAACGGCGTATGCAATTATGTATTTCATGTAGCTGCATCTAGCTTTTATATCTCCGGCTGTTCGATTACAGGGGCTGAAGTAGGTATAAGAATTGAATATCCATTGAACGACTATGATTATAAAATATACAACAATGACATATACGACAACTCTGACGATGGCGTAGTTATGCGTAATATGGCATTTGCCCAGCCATTGGACGGGACAAATGGCACAGATGAGGGTAAGTTAAGTATAATCGGAAATCAGATACATGACAATGGCAACGAAGGTCTGGATATAATGTGTGAGACCGATGCCAGTTCCTATATGTTAGGCTACGACATTGATGATCAACTGTTGATAGAGGGAAATGATATCTATTCAAACGGCGGACACGGCGTTTACATCTCATATAACATTCACGTCGGGTATCTGTTTCTGGCAACCGAGAATAATGTTGATTTGTCATCCTCTTTGTTGATAAACAGAAATGATATCTATGAAAATGGGGGACATGGCATATATTCGGACTTCCATGTATTTTACGACGATTATGATGAAACAGATTCAATGACATCCATGCCTAATGTGTTGATGAACGTCTTGTACTCGGTGACCAACAACAACATTCACAACAATCAACAAAGCGGAATACATTCTTACCTTTATGAGGACATCACTCCGGGCCTTGTGATAGATGACATAATATATGTTCAAGTTATAACTGCATTTTCATATATGGACAGCAATCATATATATGAGAACGAGCAGCTAGGTATCTCGATAGTGGGGCATTCGACCATCATATCGAACAATCTGATACATGACAATCTCTATCACAATGGATGTGACCTAGATGAAGGAAGTCCTTGGTGCGGCATAATGTACATGGACGCTGAAGGCCTTATCGTTAACAATACAATATCCAATCACGCTTTCGGAATATATATGGTCAACTCTTACTGCGACGTATACAACAACATTGTCACAGACAACACAAGCACAGGGATAGAGGTAATATATGGAGCTGATCTCGATGGCAACGGAGTGGCATCAGAGTTCTTTAACAATGACCTTTGGAACAATGACAATGACTATGTCGGCACGCCCGACCAGACTGGCATCAACGGCAATATCTCCAAAGACCCAGAGTTCAAGTCGGAGAACGACTTCAGGCTAATGAGTTCCTCCCCGTGTATCGACACTGGCAATGATGGGTGGGCAGATATTATCAATCACGACATTGCCGGCACCTTCAGGCCAATTGGTCAGGGCGTTGACATCGGGTGCTATGAGATGTCCGAAGACCTGTGGGTCCCAAGATGGATACAACCACTTGCTTTGTTCAGCACAGCAACTGCCAATGATATTTGGTCATCAATACTTCAGAATCTGCCATCTGAGATGACCTCACAGCTCAGTGCACTGATAGAAGAAGTAGGGGTTTACATGGAACAGGCTGGATCCCTTTCAAATCCCATATACACCAATGGCGTTCTACAAAAGGCCATAAGCATCATGGAAGAGATAAATTCCATGATCTAACTCTTTTTTTCTTTTTTATCTTTTCTTGATATTATCTTTAATTTTAACAAAATTTATATATTTCAATCTATATATTGCTATGATAAAAATGAAAAAAATATTGGCAATATCCCTTCTAATTCTTCTTATTGTCTCCATTGCTTCTGGATGCATAGGGGGAGACGATGAGGATGACGGCGATAACAACACGCCATCAGGCACTACTAATCCTGCAAGCACCACTAAACCTGCAAGCACCACCAATCCCCCAACCTCAACCATGGAACCCTCAAGATACTGGGAGCTTTACGAATTCGAAGTAGGAGACAGCTTCACATATGAAGTTTTCTGGAACGGCCCTGACTTCAACATAAACGGCGAATTCAACATGGAGTTCCTCTCCTGCGCAACGCATGACTACAGGGTCCGCTACTATGGTAACTACACAGGCAGCATGTCAGCCAGCTTCAACACCTCATTTAACACGAATCAGGAAGAGTTCTACCAGAACTTTATGCAGAGCATGACCTCTTCAAATCCTATGGTAACGCCGCTTTTCATGTTCACGATAGTGGCACCTTGGTGGGGACCATACTTTTCCAACAGCAACATAGCCTTGGGAAGCAACTGGTCGATCACAGTTGACGGGAACACATCAACATTTTCTTTCGAAAACACATGCAGACATGCGGGCATAGACGGATACATGGGCGTATGGACGTTCAGCGGCAACGGATACAACTCACAGATCAGTGCTTGTATTAGTCCAGACTTCCCTCTGGCGCTGTACTCCGAGTACATATTCGATCAGCCTTCAGAACAAGTGACATACCGCTCGCAACTGGTGGATTGGTCCTGAGAGGACCATCTTTTCTTTTTATTTAGCGTCAATTCTTTATATTGCTTTACATATTATCCTTATGAAGTATCTGTCCAAAATAATAATGATTATATTTATTATTTTCCTAGTTTTTCCCATTGGAGTACTGAATGCGGATGAAGATATTGGAACAGAAACGCTACTTTTCGAAAACATTGATTCCGATGCATCCGACCCCCTAATAATTGAAGGCCTAAAAATAACGACACAAGGTGACGGATTAATAGTTAGGAACTGCGAGAACGTTATAATAAGGAACTGTGTTATCACGTATTGCGCATACACGGAAGAGAACATCCCTGCCGATTTCAGAGCGGAAGGAATGGGCCTTTTGATCGAAGACTGTGATAATGTGACAGTAGAGAACTGCAATGTTTCATACAATCTAATGGGGCTCAAGGCAAGGAACTCAACCAACGTCACGATCTCAAATTGTACGGTATCCAACAATATATACCATGCTGCAATAATAATGGAGAACTGCCATGACTCCCTGATAACTGGGAACGTTGTAGAGGACAATGGATTTCCCGAAAGATTCTATGAGGCGGGAGGCTCAAAGAGGATCATAGGCATATACGTCATCAGGGGGAGCGACATAGAGGTCTCCCACAACAGGTCCTGCAGGAACACAAGCGATGGCATAGCGGTTCTGGGACAGAACTTCTTTATCGACGACCGTGACGAAATATGGAAAGGCACGGTAAGCAATGTTTCGGTCCATGACAACTATATAGCTGACAACAATGAACAGGGGATATGGAGCAATCTCTCAAGGAACTGCGAATTTTATAACAATGAAATACATATGGACAACTCCGATGTCGGCATCGGTGTTGCGTTTGCCTTTGACTTCGATGTAGAAGGGGCCGAGGTCCGGGGCAACGATATCTATGCAAGCAAGATACCTCATGCAGGAGGGCTTACAGTCTCCCACAACAACTATTTCCACGACAATACATTGTATACCTTCGAGTATTGTGAGTTCATTTTAGATGATTCGATGATTCCAGACTTCGATTATTCTGGAACTCAAGAAAAGGCAAAACAGGCCGGCATCCCCATTAATCCCTCGTATGGGAACATCGATGAGAACAACGGCATTGTGGCCATCGGAGACCCGGACCAGACAGTGGTTGTAGAGAACATCTCCGCGTCTGCTGATGAGCCTTTAGTGATAGAGGGGCTCGATATCTCCACAGACGGAGATGGGATGATCGTAAGGAACTGTGAGAACATTGTAGTTAGGAACTGCTCGATAACAGATTGCGGATATACGAATGAGAACATAGAGCCTGATGAGAGCAGGCCTGGCATGGGGCTCTGGGTTGAGGACTGCTCTGGTATTTTAATTGAGGATTCTATCATTTCCCACAACTTTATGGGAATGAAAGTTGTAAAGTCCGACAATGTCACGATAAGAGGAAATGAGGCTAGCGATAACGTCTATCATTGTGGCATCCGGGTCGAATACTGCACAAACTGCCTGATCACGGATAATGACGTTGAGAACAACGGCTTTCCGGACAGATTCTACCAGTGCGGAGGTGGAAAACGCATCATAGGTATCTACATCGTGAGGGGATCGGACATTGAAATATCACACAATCGTTCGGTCGGCAACACTAGCGACGGCATTCTTGTAGGCGGGCAGGATTACATGCTTGAGGAATCGGAGGTATGGAAAGGTGTGGTGGAGAACGTCTCTGTGCATGACAACTACATTTCAGAAAATCACGAGCAGGGCATTTGGGTCGCCAGGGCCTGGAACTGCGATTTCTACAACAACGAGATACATGTGGATTGCAGCGACATCGGCATAGGAAGTGGCATCAACTTCGAACTGGATGTACGGGATTGCGAAGTCTACAAC